>Ga0182030_10007774_pt1 | contig 22317 bp, 16 predicted proteins | sample 812S3MmetaG_FD_121299 | JGI IMG/M metagenome (GOLD analysis project Ga0182030, IMG submission 121299) | Permafrost microbial communities from Stordalen Mire, Sweden - 812S3M metaG (Illumina Assembly) | ecosystem: Environmental > Terrestrial > Soil > Wetlands > Permafrost | place: Sweden... | reverse complement strand
TCCTTCTGCAGCCCGACGACGTCATCTTCATTCCGTTTAGTTATCTGCGGAATATTGGAGCAAATGCCTCTGGAATTGTTGCTGCTGCATCTTCGGCGGCAATCTACGCCGTACCGTAGCCACCGGGATCAAGTTCGAGTTGACATTCTGGAAAACTGCAAAGGCGCTTAGCCTTTTGCTTATCTACATCGCAACACATTTGGTCTGCAACCGGGAGAGCGTCCTTCATATCCCATCTTAAGGATTCGATATGCTGCAATTGCGGGACAAAATACCTTCACTCGATGGCTTGCGAGCGGTTTCCATCACGCTTGTGATTATTTCCCATGTTTTTATTCGAACTCCGGCAGGCGGTCCGATCAAGAATGCCTTTTTGGCTCTGGCTGCGAACGGTAGGGTCGGAGTATCGGTATTCTTCGTCATCAGCGGTTTCCTCATCACAACCTTGTTGATCCGTGAAAAAAACCGGTTCAACAGGATAAGTTTGGCGGGGTTTTATCGCCGCCGCGCCTTTCGTATTCTTCCTGCATACTTCATATACCTGATCTGTATCGGCGCACTTAGCCTTCTCGGAATTATTCCTAATGTTTTCCATGAATTTTGGAGTGCGGTCACCTTCACGTCGGATTACCGGGCTCATCACAACTGGTATTTGGACCATACGTGGAGTCTGAGCGTTGAGGAGCAGTTTTATCTCATCTGGCCTGTGATTGTTGTTTTCTGTTCAAGGAAGACGCTTGTCAAGCTTGCATGCGCAGTCATCTGTTTGGACCCAGTCCTGCGAGCGATCACCTACCTTCGAGTTCCGTCCGAAATGATGGACATCAAGTACATGGGCCACGCCCGAGCAGATCAGCTCATGTTTGGCTGCATTGCAGCGCTGCTGTTCCAGTCATCCAGGTTTCAGCGAGGGCTTGAGACCGCATTCCGATGGAAGCTTCCGTTGATGGCATTTGTCTTTCTGTTCGCGATTGAGCCGTTCCTCGAGTTCTTTGGCCGAGAAGCTTATCTGCTTACGATTGGATTCACGGCTCAGGGTTGCTGCATTACCCTTGTGATGCTGTCGCTAATCGTTCAACACGAAGGCCGCGTCGGTGCTTTTTTGAACTCGGGCGCGATCTGTCATTTAGGTGTCCTGTCTTACAGCCTCTATCTATGGCAACAACTCTTCATCGGCGCGGCTCACTATCCACCCAAGAGGCTGCTATGGGGGTTACTGTTTTCATTCCTCCTTGCAGAGGCGTCATTCCACCTCGTCGAGCGCCCATTTCTGCGCTTGAGGAGACGTTTTGACACCCTCAAGCCGGCAAATCCGGAATCCTATCAGAATCCTCTAGTGTCCAGCGAATTCGCGAATTGAACTTCGACTGAGTTGCAGCACATCTCCGAAGTTTTCAGCCTCCGGGCTCCGCTCGATTGGGTGCTTACGCTAATTCTCGAAAGCTGACGTTCAGAAGTAACACGCCCGTGATTCCCGCGTAACACTTAGTGGTTACCTATATTATCCAGTCGATGCTAGAGTTTCATTTGACGCTTCCGATATTTGGAGTGAAAGGCTAAACGCGACAACGTTAGCAGGGGTGAATTGTGTCTATACTTGCAGATGGCTATATTTCGGGCTCCCATTATCCAAAATGTGATGTATTGCCATGTGAATTCCGTTCGCTGGTGGTTGGACATCGCTCAGACCCCTTCGTTCAAATCCGGAGGAAGTTGGTTCTTTCTGCTCTTTTCTTTTGTTGCTTCTCCTTTGTATTGTTTGGGCAAAGCACGATGAAATCCCCGGTGCCGAGCACCATGCTCACCGGAACGAATTCCACGTTCACGTGGACGGCAATCCCCGGGGCGGCTTTTTACAGTCTTTCCTTGGGAAGTACCGGCGTGGGCTCAGACGACCTGTATTCGTCTGGAAACAAAACCGTAACTTCCGTTACGGTTGCAGGACTACGAGCAAACGGCGAAAAGATTTATGCTCGGCTCTATACGCAACTCAAAGCGACCGTATCCTTCGTCGATTACACCTATACGGCGTTGACGCCATCTGTCTTGACTTCTCCATCTCCTGGGAGCACGCTTACCGGCACGAGTGCGTTATTAAACTGGACTGCAGCTCTCGGTGCCACCCAGTATGTACTTTGGGTGGGAAACACCGGCGTGGGCTCGCACAATCTTTATGCGGAACAAATGACCGGCACATCCGCAACAGTTGGCGGATTGCCCACCGACGGCGAGATCGTCTATGCCAGGCTCTATACGGATTTCAATGGAGATCTCCAGTTCAGGGATTACACATTCACGGAGAAAGGCACGTCGACCGGAACTGTGAGTGCTCTTTCCTGTGGTAGTGTGTCCATCACGGGATCCGCCACAGTCGCCTGTTCGGTCACACTGAGTTCGCCAGCTCTGGCCGCATTACCTGTGAGCTTATCCAGCACCAATTCGGCGGTGAAGTTACCGGCCACAATCACTGTTCCATCGAAGACCAGCACCGTCGGGTTTGCTGCTGTTGTATCTTCCGTCGGGGCGTCGCAGAAGGCAACCATCACAGCCAATGCTGGCGCCGTTTCCAAGACCCTGGCACTGCAACTGAATCCGGTCGTGCCTGCGCTGAGCATCAATGAGACCAGCCTGGCATTCGGCAGCGTTGAGATGAGTACGCGTGCCACCCAGTCGGTGACCTTGTCATCCACCGGGACGACACCCCTAATCATTAACGCGATAACCATAACGGGACAAGGCTTCTCGGCCACGAGCGCGGCGCTTCCTCTGACGCTAAACCCGGGCCAGACTTTGACTGTCAACGTTGGATTCAACCCACTTTCTGCAGGGTCGGCGACCGCAAACCTGAGCATAGAAAGCAATTCTTCGGCGCAGGCTACGACAGCGATAACCCTGAGCGGTATCGGTACTGCAAGACCGAGTACGAACCTGGTGCAGTCGAAGTCTGCGGATAGTTTTGTTGACTCGGTCGGATTGAATGTCCACTTTAGCTATTACGGCTCCGTCTACACCAATCTCTCTGCACAAATGATCCAGAATATTCAGCAGCTCGGCGTTCGCCATCTGAGAGATCAGATGGCCTGGCAGGGAACAATCGTAAGCAGCAGTCCGTTCTACGCGATACACAACAAGCTGGGAACGAGCGGTGTAAAGACTGACTACATCCTCACCTCGATCAACTATCCGATGAGCCAGGTGCGGGCCTACCCAACGCTTGTAAACGACATGGAAGCAGTTGAAGCCTCCAACGAGTTTGATGCATCGGGAGATTCAAACTGGGTAAAGGAGATTACGAGCCAGCAGGATGCCCTCTGTGCGGAAATGCCAGCAGGAAATGGAACAGAGAATCTCACTGTACTTTCACCCTCGCTTGCGCAACCGCAGTTTGCCACACAACTCGGGAATCTGAGCAGCGTGTCGAATGGGGGGAATTCCCATGCGTACTTCGGAGGCTACAATCCAGGGAACTCAGGAACAGGCGGAGCCAATAATCCGGCATATTTCATGAAATGGGCGCAGGTGAATAACCCCGGGGAGCCCATCTGGGCAACCGAAACTGGATTCTGGTCCAAGCCGGGTGCCTATTATGGTGGCTACGGTGTGAGCGAAGCGATACAGGCGGTTTACACTCCGCGTGCGCTTCTGGAATTCTGGAATGCGGGTGTTGCTCGCACGTATATCTACGAGCTTGCCGATGACGAGAGCGACGCTTTCTTTGGGCTTATTCGGTCGGATGGCACCTTGAAGCCCGCATTCGGAACCGTTTCAAATCTTCTATCTCTACTAAAGGACCCTGGACAGGAATTCACTCCCGACGAACTGGCATATGGCCTTTCAGGAGGCAATTCCAGCATTCATCAAGCGCTATTCCAGAAGCGCGACGGATCTTTCTACCTGGCACTGTGGGTTGAAGCGTTGAGCTACAACTTTCAAACCTCACAGCCCATTGCTGTGCCTTCACAGAACATCTCTTTGAATCTGAATCGAACTGTTCTCTCGGCTGCAATCTACCAGTTTGGCGACGCTGGCAAAATGACGACCACTACCCTCACTCCAGGCCAAACGCTCCCACTCACTGTCACTGATCGGGTTGAAATCGTCAAACTGATTCTGCAGTAAGCCGAATTCACAAACGCACTCGAGAGAGAGAACCTGAAGATTTCAGGCCGGACAAAGCGCACGAGTTGTCGTTGAGGCTCGACGAAGAGGGAGGCGACAATTGAAGAAGGCTACCCTGCGACAATGCTTTCACTGCGCTTCAGCGGCCCATCTTCCCTGAATACTGATGACCAACAAGCTGACATCCAGCTAGTGCGCTAGTGCCCGACGTCGAATCCGTGATGATGTCCTTATTCTGCCCTTCTGCTCGACACGGGGCAGTTCAAAGCAATTCGCGGTATACTCCAGCTGTTCGCTCAGCCATGCGTTGCGACGTGAAATTAGCGGCTGCGAACTCACGGCATTGCGCCGCATCGGGAAGACTCGCCGGATGGTGGATAGCTTCGATCAGCCCTTCCCCGATGTCGGTTGGAGAGGAAGAGCGGAAGATCAACGTAGGAGACAATGCGGACACCACCTCGGGAAGTCCGCCTACCGGAGTCACCATAGAAGGTGTACCCGCGGCCAGAGCCTCCGCTGCTACCAGTCCGAAGCCCTCCAGCGCCTGGCTGGGAACAACGTTGACATTAGCTGCGCGATACAGATGCGGCAGTTTTTCTTCATCGACAAATCCGAGGAATTTCACATTTCCAGCAAGTCCCAGTCGATCCACTTGTGCGGTCAATTCCGCGAGCATCGGTCCACGACCGCCGATGCAGAGCAGCACCTCTGGAAATTTTGCCACGATATCCGGCATTGCCCCAATCAGGTTCTGCAGTCCCATTCTTCGCACCAGGCGGCGAATGGAAAGAAGAATGAACCGGTCCTTTGGCAATGCCAAAATCTCTCTCGATTCGTCACGCGTGGCGCAGATCGCGAAACGCTCAACCTGCACGCAGCCCGGGACCATCCGAAGCTTCGATGGATCGATTGCAAACATGCGCACGGCTAGATCCCCGAAGGCGCGCGAAAGGACGATCACGCGATCGGCGCGCCGATAGACAATTCCCTCCAGTCTTGCTTGACGTAGCCCGTCATGCGACGGTCACCTGCCTCTATGGACTCCGACGACCACGGGCCGTGGAAATGGCTTACCAAGCCTACATTCCGAATTTGATTGAGTGCGGGAATGGTGTAAAGGGCGAAGTGGGATGCGACGATGGAGGGCCGCGTTTCACGCAGTTCCTTGCGAACTTCTTGGCGGACTCCGGAAAGTCGGCGGAGCAGCGAAGCTTGCGCCGGCGCAAAGCTACGCATACGGTTTCCAGTAAGCGCTGCAGTTCCATCGGGACCATCCACGATGCCCTTAAAACCGAAGCCGGCATTGGGAAGGTTCTGCATTAGCTCTGAAACAACGCGACCTTCTCCTCCCAGGGCATATGTGATTCCGATATGTAACGACATCGGCTGCTGACCCGGCACATCCGCCGACTCACAATGTTCCATTGTTCCCGCCCCCGTCTGCGTCACCTAGTTGACCTCAATGGACCTTACCCGGCTCACCGATAAGTTGAATGCTTACTGGACGTAGCGTTGCCAATCCTGCCGAGGGATCGTTCAGGCCGCCCTCCCATTCAGTGCATGGTGCCACTTGAACACCTGGCTCGTATTTCACCGCGTGCGCAGAAGCCGCCAAAGCAGCAGTCGCATCAAGCTCGATAGTCAGCTCCGCAATCCGCCGCTGCCTGACTTAGTACACCAACGACGAACCTGCCTTCAGAGGCCTATTCCCGCAGCATTTTCAAGTATGGCTTGCTCGGACTGGAAGCCAGGATCATGTCGGCGGGGAACTCAGAACGCTTACCGTCAACTCCAGTACTGCCGTAGATGACCGGAAGACCGCTCTGGGGCGCGAGACTGTCAACAAATGCTCGAATCCGTTGCTGAAAGATATCGCTGTCAAATCCTTCCGCGTAGGCGCGGATTTTGCCAGGCTGCCACTGCATCTTTTCGAAAGCCTCAAGGGAACCAATCAACGAATCGACGGTTGACTCCTGGAAAAATATTCCGTTGAGCCCAGGCACAATCGTTTCTGACGCGCCGCCGCCGTCGAAGGCTATCACAGGCCTACCGGCCGCGTTCACTTCCAGAGGCGCCATCCCGAAGTCCTCCTCCCCAGGAAAAATCAAGGCGCGGCAGCGGCTCGCTAGTTGAGCCACGGCTTCATCGGATTGGCGCCCAAGAAACTCGACCGTTGGTCCAGCCATGGCCCGCAAGCGCTCCATATCGGGCCCGCCCCCAATCACTTTCAGCCGACGGCCTGTCCTGCTGCATGCTTCAACCGCCAAGTCGATCCGCTTGTAAGGGACCAGACGCGAAAGCGTCATGTAGTAATCCTCAACTTCCGAACACAGGGTGAAGCGGCGCGTCTCAATCGGTGGAGGAATAATCGTCGATTCGATTCCGAAAGCATCATGAAGACGCCGCGCAACCGTGCGCGAGTTTGCAATGTAAAAATCCGGTTGCTGAGCTGCCCTGATCTCCCAGGCTTTGAGGGGTTTCAAAGCCATCAGCAGCAATTCACGCTTCCAACCTCGAATCTTCTCCCGTTCCAGATAGTCAGATGTTCGCCACACCCAGCGCATCGGAGAATGGCAATAGCAGATATGGAGCGCATCTTTGCGCATCTTCACACCCTTTGCGTAGCCGAAACAACTCGTCACAACCAAGTCATATTCCTTCAAGCCTACTGTTTCGATCGCAACGGGATAAAGAAGAAAATACCATCTAAAAAATCTAGCTTTGGCCGGCAGAAGCTGCATCCATGTCGTCTTGATTTTGGTGCCCTGCAAATAACGGGTCAAGCGGTCAGTCACCGAAAGTGTCGTCGCGAGGTCGGCTCCTGGGAATGTCCGATGGAGCTCTTCCGCTACACGTTCGGCGCCGCCCATTTGGGCAAAGTTGTCGTGGAACACCAAGGTCTTGATTCGTGAATCTGGATTATTCATGTCTCAACCTATCCTGAATTCCGTATTGAACTCGTTGTCAAAATGGTTTGATAGACCTTTTGCAGGCCTTCACAATGAGTGTCAAGTGTCGGCGGCGATCGCCAATACCTGCTGTATGCTTCATCCCCCATCCTTGCGGCAATGGACGGATTGTCATTGAGACTCTTCATCTTCGCTGTCAGATCCTTTGCGTCCCCGCCGCGAAACCAGAATCCCGTGATTCCATCGGTCACCCACTCCCTTGCTGCTGAAGTATCTGGTACGATCGCCGGTATTCCCATAGCAGCCGCTTCTGCTACAACCAAGCCTTGCATCTCATACCAAAGGGACGGGAAAACAAGTGCCCTTGATCGGCGGAGTTGCGCAGTCCCATCCGCGTGCGACAACCACCCCGTGTACGAGGCTTCCGGTGCAATGTTCTCGACCTGTTGCCTCAGCGGCCCGTCCCCAATGACAAGAGCCTCGACGCCGGAATCTCGTGCACACTCGGCAAAAAGTACGGGACCCTTTTCTGCAGATAGGCGGCCAGAGAAAGTAAAGTGCTGGTTTGTTTCGACATCAACCTTTGGGAGTTTTGCTACATCGTTAAAGTTGTTTACTCGATGGATTCTGGCGGAACGAGGCAATAACGGCTTGAGAATCTCCTCACCCAGAGTGGAAATTGCAATGTATTCCTGCACGTCTTCAGCCAAATGTCCCAGATGGTTTTGAACCCACTGCCGGCCTACTCGCCAAAGCTTGTGTCTGTAATTTCGGCTGTCGCAATTTGATGAGATGCATGCCGCCGACATGGGCCGAAGATGACAGATAGCGTGCTGTGGGTGGTTATAAAAAGTGCCCGCCGGACAGGCGACAAAGTAGTCATGCAGGGTGATTACTACTCGAAATCCCAATGAGATCGCAGCCTGAACCACGCTTGATGAAAGCGCCTTGGTCCATCCGTGCACATGAATGATGGTCTCGTTCTTGTCGAGACTGGCAAGCAGGACTCGCATGCGAGTTGCAGCCGCGAAATTCCAGAAACCCTGCACAACCGCCTGGCCACGATTTGGATTGCTTACAATCTCCTTCTGGCCCAGGCATATTACCTCAATCTTTGGAGTATCGGTCAACTCGGGTGCAACCGGCCCAACCGCAGTAAACACTGTGACAGAGTGTCCCAACAGAGCGAGCGCCATCGCACTGCCCAGTGCGATCTTGGCCGCGCCACCGTTGAAATACGCGAAATCATTGACGACGACGATATTCAATTTCTCATGCACCTCAAACGAAACCTGTCTATCAATAGCCCCAAGCGGTGTCACTCGCCCGTCAGCGAGGCTAACTCCGAAGCCTTCAGATCGCCCGCTGGAATATTTTGCGAACCTGATCATTCAGGATTGTGAAATCCCCAACGCGTGGCATCAACTGCGGCGTTCTCACTTTCAAAATGAATCGGAATCCCAGGTAGACCAGGACAAAACGGCACACCGTCGACACCAGCAATGAAATAGCCGCCCCCTCCACGCCAAGCTTTGGAACCAGCCACAACATCGTGGGGATAGTCACGGAAAGACCGATACCCTGCAGGATTGCAACGACTCCCGGATGCCCGAGAGCCATGAACGCTTGTGAAAGGATGAAGACCGCTCCTGATATGGTTACCTCGAGCAACAGCAGACGAAGTGAGCGCGCATCGGCCGCGTACTCTGCCCCATAAAGCAGTCTCAGGACTACAGGGCCGAAAATTGCGGCGATCCCACAGCATAGGCCCGTGATTATGGTGCTCATTCGAGCCGCCCCCTCTGCCAATTCGATGACCGTCTCAGTTGGCCGCCCAGCTGCCTTGGGGAACAACACCATCACCACTGAAAGTTGGAAGAGATTGAACATTCGCGAAAGGCTTAAGATCACTCCATACAATCCCATAGCCGATGGTGAGAGCAGATTGATCACCAAAACCTGATCCACCTGGAGTGCCATCGTTCCGAGCAGGTCTATCCAGAAGGAGCGCAACCCATAGCCCAGTAGCTGACGAGCTGCAACAACTCCAAAGTGCACTCTCGATCCCATGAAAGGGAACACCCAGAGGAGCATTAGAAACAATGCCGGGATCGCTCCGACTGTGTAGCATGCAGCAGCCGAGAATGGTGTCAATCTGTGTGCGGCAAACAGAAGCAGCAGCCCCGTAAAAGTTACGCCGGGAGTAAACAACAAAAGCAGATTCGACCGGGAGAACTGGCCCTTGGCTTCCAGAATTGCTCGTCCTGTCATGCCCAGCGCCATGATCGGAGTCGTGGATAAGTACCACTGTCCCCAATGGATCACCGCAGGACTGTACTGTCGTCCTAGCCAGAGCGGAAGTAGGAAGATCCCGGCCAGGGTCGAAATGGAACTTATCAGCAGAGTCATCCACAAGCCGGTCGCTATGGTCTTATCTATATCGCTATTTATCTTTCGTACTACATAGATGATCGAGCTTGGTATGCCCAGTGTCGTGACAAAACTCAGCAGAGTTGGCGGCAAGATCATTGCAGCCAGCTCACCCCGGCCGTGCGGCATCAGCATTCGCGCTGTCAGCACTCCGGTAGATGCATTGAGCAGTGTTATGCCAAACTTGATGATGATGGATTGGACGACCGCCCGCCCACCGCGTTGAACTGGCAGTTCCGCGCGATGCGGGATCTGACTCGGAATTGTTAGGGTTTCAACTCTTGTCATTGTCCCCAATCGTTTACCCTCAAATGCCCTTTCCGGTTCACACAACGGGTGAAGGCAACTCTTTCCTCAATCCGCCGACACAACAGACGTCTTAAACAAGTCTCTTTGTTTTGCTGTCAGTTCGTAGAATCTTTGCTACTTCAACTGGCTTTGAACAGTGAACTTCAGCAATTGTGAACAAGCTGCACTATCGAGAAGCAACTGGAATCAGCTGAGCGTTGCCCCTATTGGGGGCACCAGCGGCGAGGCAAAGACCAAGCACCGCCCAAGTTAGAAACCCACAGGGACCGTTAACAACCGTCTCGCAAGGTGCTTCGACAAGAAAGACAAGTGCGAGCACCTTGAGTGCTTCGGTTGAACTTCCATGCGCAGCCTCAAGGCGCATTACCGCCGCAGCGATCATCACAAACGATATCCCCGCCAGAAGAGACCCGAAAATGCCCAAAGAAAGCATTACTGCAGCGATCGAGCTATCGTTTTGAACCGAGAGGTCTGAAGGTATTTTGATGTTCCCTTTCCTCTCGGCCGCTTCGCTGCCGTCAGCCGGTCCGCCGAGGCCGAAGCCAAAGGGGTTGTCACTTAGATAGACCAAAAGAGCTTCGTGGCCTTCGATTCTGGAATTGAAGCTTTCGTCGTGGCCCACATTCTTGAATGTGTCAAACCTCTGCCAAACCTTTGCAGCAACATCTTGGTCTTGCAATGCAAGACCGAAGAGGCAAACTGCGATTGCCGCAACAACTCCAACCTGAAGCCGAAGCCGCGCGCCGCCCCGGAGCACGAGATAAATCAAGCCAAACACGAAGCTCATCCATGCGGTTCGCGCCATCGTAAGGACTAAGGCTAGTGCGATCACGGGTGAAGCGAAGTAGCGGATCTTATCTCGAGAGTGCAAGGCGAGCAGGAGACCAGTAGAAAGAAAAAGAGCGAGCACTTGCGGCCCATTCATCGTGCTGAATACACGCACATCCATCGCAACGGCCTTGAAGAAAGTTGGGTTGTCCACATTCTCCATCCAGAGCGCGTCCCACCCAGGCAAAAAGAAATACTGATAGACTCCATACCCCGCAGCAACTAGTGCTCCACAGATCATGGTCTGCTCAAAGGTGCGAAACATCTCAGGGAAGTGCGTCCGATGCTGATACAGAAATAGCGCAAAACACAGGGGCGCAATCCAAGTGAGAAATGACTGGAAGGCAGCAGGCGCGCCGAAATTCGCGAGGCCTATGGGAAGTCCCAGAAGGACCGCCGCAGTCATGGACAGTAACGGAAAGGAGCGGCGATCGAATACTGCATGTCCACCGGAGATAATCTCGTAAAGCGGAACGCACGACGCCAGGTAGGGGGTAACCAGGATCAGGGAGTGTACGTCACCTCCGGAGCGAAAGTCCACGAGCCGACGAATGAGAGGCGTCAGAAACCAGAGCCAGAGTGTAAAGCGAATGTAGTCTGCGCGAGAATTCCTCAGCAATGCCCAGCCGAAGACTACAGCAAATATCGGGCATATATAGGTTAGAATTCCACTACCTGGTGAAAATAGAAGTGCGAATTGTAATAAGATGCTTAGCACTAGAGATAGGCGAATTAGGGCTGCCGCCGTAATGCGTGAACCTCCCCTAGCACGACTGGTTGGTCGACGCAGTGGGAAATAGAGGGCGCGTAATGCACTCGTGTTCAAGCTTTTCACTCCAGCAGCAAGGATCAATCTGAATCTGCACTTTTGCAGGTTTAAGAGCTATCTAGGTGTCAGGTATCAAGAACCTAAAGTCTTCGAAATAACTGCTCAGGTATCGGAAATTCCCGGTTGTGCAGGACAGATCCAATCAATCGAACCCCTGCGGAGTCTAGGGTTTCCTTTGCCTTTCGCGCAGCAAGCCGGCGGGTCTTATTGGCCTCGACTACTAAAATGGCAGCATCCGCAACCTGACCCAATAGCTGGGCATCTCCGCTAACATTTACTCCGGGGGCAGCGATTAGCACGTACTCAAATAAACCACGAAGTTCCGCAAGCCTATTCTTGAGTTCATTCGCAGGTAAAAGTGCGCCGTTGTTGCCGGAAAGCATCCTGGAACCGGCTAACCAAAGATTTTTCTCGATTTCTGAACACTGTCCACGCTGAGAGGGTTGAGTCACGGAGAATGGAGTGGATTTATGAATGCCAAGCATTCTGGACAAACGCGGCGAACGCAGATTGGCGTCGACAAGGCACACTGACTGAGACCCGTTCGCCGCGAGCACTCTTCCAGCGCTGGCACAAACAGAACTGCTGCCATCCTCGCCGTCTATGGAGCAGAAAACAACCTGTCTTGGAGCCTCTTCTTGGTTCGTCAGAAATACGTTCTGGACCAAGCGCAGCATTTCCCCTCCGGAGGCTTCGTCGATTGCCCCGTGGGGAATGGCTTTCACGATAGGAAGATTTTCCAGAGTGCGGGTGAGATTGTCTGCGCCACGCGATTCAAGCTCAATCTGGGTCAACAATTCGAAGTTTCGGCTCATGGGAGGATCCTTTCGCTAGCGAGGATTGTTGCGCCTTTCGCTTCGGACGTAGCTTCGGGCCCAGGAAGTCGGAGCTTTTGCCCTGCTTCGATATGGTCTGGATCGGCAAGCTTGGGATTGAGCGCTTCGATTTGATGGAGACGGTGCAGATCGAATTCCCCAAGATATTGAACGGCTACATCTTGAAGGCTTTGGTGGGGCTCAATTGTAATTTCAAATGACTCTGCTTTCTTCGAGCGGACAACGGGTACGGGTTTTGCGGGCTCTGCAGCAACGGGCGCAGGATCTCGTGCCGGCGATGCCGCCGCGGGGGAAATCAAATTTTCCTTAACTCGGGAACCGGAGATGCGCGGTTTGGATTTCCAAGGCACGATCAACACTGAAACGATCAGCAGAATCGTAAACACCGGAATCCTGAAAATCGACAGTCCCGTAAATCGCTTTCGATCTTCGGGCGTTGGCGACAAGTCGGTCGACACTTTGTGAAAAATGGCCTCGTCAATCTTGGCTGGTAGTACCAATTCCTGATCCGCGATTATCTCCGCCATCATCGTCGAGTCCACTTGTTTGCGGTCCAACGCACGGCAAAGAGACAGGGCATTGAAACACAGGTTGTTGATCCTTCGGGGTGTTCCACGACTGGCCTTCCATATCGACTTGATTGCAGACTCATCAATGAGCGGTTGTCCGGCATAGCCCGCCACTTTAAGCCGATGTTCGATATAGGCGACCGTCTGTGCCATCGAAAACGGCTCAAGTCTGCAAACGGTAGATATTCTTTGGCGGAGCTGTTCCAACGAGGGCCGCATCAGTTTTTCCGCTAGCTGAGGCTGACCTGCCAAAACTATCTGAATCAATTTGGTACGCGCTGTTTCGAAGTTGGTAAGTAGCCGCACCATTTCCAAGGATGCTTCCGAAAGATTCTGCGCCTCGTCAATTATGACGACGAATCGCCTTCCGGCGAGTGACTCCGCAGCTAAAGCCTTTTTAAGCTGATGCTTCATTTCAGCAAAGCTGCCAGCTGGGGTAATGCCGATGTCGCGCAAGATGTAGGCTATTAATTCGCGGGGTTCACATTCAGGATCGATATCGAAGAGGAATACGGTGCGAGCGGACTCTTGTATTTCCGCGCAAAACTGGAACAGGAGTGTTGTCTTGCCCATTCCTGGCGGAGCGATCAGAGTTGTAAAACCTCGATTGGCGTAGAATCCATACTTTAGGGATGCCAAGGCTTCTCGATGAGTATCGCTGTAGAACAAGTAGCGCGAATCCGGGGTGGCCCCAAATGGATTGTCATTAAAGCCGAAGTGTCGCTCAAGCATTGATCTGTACCCTGCCCTTCGGTAACGCTGCGAGCACCGGGGTGCCGAGATAGTGGGCCAGCTCCTCCGGCGTTCGGATCGATGTATCCATAAAGTCCACCACAACGGCCGTGGTGAGACTCAATGTTCCGGCGAGTAGAAGCGTCAGCATGGCAGCGCCCAGAAGTGTTCGATTCGGAAGCGCCGGGACCAGCGGCTCCTCTGCCATGGCAACGTTCAAAATGCCTTGGCGGTCTAGTTCGTCGCTGATTCGCGCTTCTTCCCGCCTGTGCACATACAAGAGATAATTCTCTTCTTGCATTTTGACGTCGCGCAGCAAGTCTTGCTGAACAACTCCGTTCTTATCAAGATGCTCGGCAGTTTCGTGATATTGCGTGGCAATGGATGCGGCCGACTCTGCACGTGCCTTGGCGCCACTCAAGTTAGCCTTTTCCTTGGTAAGCTCAGCCCGAACCCATTCAAAGTCCGGATTCTGGTCTGAGGTTTCATCGCGAATCGGCTTGTTCTCTTCCTCGCTGATGGCGCGCTTCGCATCCGCGATCTGCTGATCTACTTCCTGTACCAATCGATAAGTTGGCTCGTATTTGGTCAGGAGCTCAGTCCTTTTAATCTCAAGATTCAGGAGCGTTGACTTTAGCTGCTGGAAAAGCTGTGCGTTATCGGAGCTGCGAACGATAGTCGTCATTCTAGGCTGCAGCGACAACAGTTCAGCTTGAAGTGCCTGAACCCGCCGTTCGGTCTCAACCACGGTCGTTTGGGCCTGCCGTGCAGTTGAATCGAAATCGTTGGCCTGTCTAAGCGCATCGTCGCGTTCAATTTCTGCGGAGACAACACCAGTCCCGCTCGTGAAGTCAGCGAGTTTTTTCTGGGCTTCAAGCAATCCTTGCTGGTAGCGATCTGTTTGTTGATCGAAGAACTTATACTCGCCAGAAGAACGATGCACCGCCAGATGCTTTTCCGTATATTCCGAAGCGACCGCCCGAAGAACCGATGCCGCCAACTGCGGATCGCGGGATTGATAAGTCAACGAAATTACATTGGTCTTGCGGAGAGGATCAATCTTCAGGTCTTTGCTTAGCTTGCGAACTGCCTTTTCGATCCGTATCTCAATATCCGGATCGGTAGCCGAATTGGACCTGCCCATTAACCCTGTAGTCAGAACTACCTTCCGCAGAAGATCCTGGCTATTCAGCAATTCCACTTCAGAATTGAGGTCTTCCTCGCTCACCTGATCGCTGCTGATCTGGGTAGGTGCATTGGCCGATGCCGATACAATGGCGTCGGAGCGCTGCCGCCGGACGAGGATCTTCATCTGCGCCTCGTACTTCGGAACCCAAAGTCCGGATACACCTATCGCAACCACAACAGTAGCGAATGCGATTAGCATGGACTTGCGTTGGCGGAACAATATCGAAACAATATCCCGTAATGTCGGAAGCTGTGGACGGTCATATACTTCGATTGCCAATTCTTCATTTCTCATGTGAGACCTCCACTTCAAAACGCAGTCGGGGAAGCAAACGCGCCCATGCTTGACGTCGGGAGGAACGGTCGAATCCGCGAGTATGCACTTTGTGGCACGTATACCATGTCACCCGGTTGCAGGTGGACATCTTCATTCAGGTTGCGCGTAGCAAGCAGCTTTTTTATATTCAGGAGTTTCGCCTCATAGCCACCATCCACGGGACGAAACAACACAACTTGCGAATGCTTCGCCTTGTCGTTAAAGCCGCCAGCGATCGCTACCGCTTCTGTAACTGTGATATCGCTCCGAAGATCGTACTTGCCGGGCTTTGTCAGTTGACCAGCCGCAATGAAGTAGGGCCTCTCAAACTCCTTTAGAGAAATCGCGATAACTGGATCACGCAGAATCTTCCCATAAGCAATCTTCAAGGTCTCCGTTAACTCTGGCACAGTTTGCCCCTCAACAAAAACCGAACCAATTCCCTTCAATGTCACATAGCCATCCGGTTGTACTGCCACAGTCTGGTTAAACTCTGGTGAAAATGTAAGATCAAGGTCAAAGCTGTCCCCCTTGCGCAGCTGATAGCGCGGATGGCGGACGTGAAGGCCGGTAGCCGCGTCCGTTGACTGAACAGTGGCCGAAGGTGAACCTGGCTCGGCGCTGCCTGTAGTCGCAGTGTCCTGGCCGCGCGCGGTAAATGCCATTACCGTGATTATTCCGGCCAATGCAATCATTCTGTACTTCATATCGAGTCCCAGCCTCTCCAAGAAAGCTGTTGATGAATCGTGTTTACCGAATGGGTATCTTCAAAACATACGGATTGGCACATCGAATTCCGAAGTCCTGAACACCTTTCTGGAACCGCATAGGTCCAGGTTCAAAAACGGCCGGTTCTGCGGAAAAACGGGTTAGACCCCTCTCATCGCAAAGGCAACCGTATGCAACAAGATTGCCAGGTCCATGAAGAAGTTTCGATTGCGAATGTAATAGAGATCGTATTGAAGGTTTTCGTGGATCAAGAACTCGCGATCGGCACTTAGCTGCCAAAGTCCAGTCAAACCTGGAGTCACTTGCAACCGCTGCGCATGGTGAGCGCTGTAACCATCAACGATAAACGGCATTTCGGGCCGTGGACCGACCAGGGACATATCCCCTTTCAAAATATTGATCAACTGTGGTAGTTCATCGAAACTTGTGCGGCGGAGCCAGCGACCAACCCGTGTGATTCGTGAATCCCTGGCATCAGTAGGATGAAAGCCAAATTTGGGCGCATCGACCCGCATCGAACGGAACTTAATGAGATTAAAAAGACTGCCGCTCCGACCCACTCTAGTTTGGCAAAAGAACACCGGCCCCTTCGAGTCCAAGCGGATAAGTAAAGCAAGAACAATCCAGAGCGGCAATGAAATGACCAGGATTGCCAGTGAGAAGCAAAGGTCGAAAATGCGCTTTGTCCCTTCGTAGGAGCGCCGGCGAAGTGGCGGCCCCATCGAAGCAATCAGGACGCCGTCAAGGTCGACATAATCGGTGGACGCTTCTGAACCAAAAGAAAGTTGGGGAACGAATGCGACTTTGGCGCCGGTCGCGAAAGCTGCGGTTGAAATTTCATTCAGGCGCTGTCTGGATAACGATGGAATTCCAATCAAAACAAGCTTAGCGCCCCATTCTCGAATCAGCTCGGTGATTGCCGGACCAGCAATGACTGGAACCGAGCGCTCTCGTTTGTATCCATATTCATAGATCATCTGGCCCGCGAGGTCCTGATTGTCATCGATGATCGCAATCGGATTTAATCCCAGCTTCGGCGAGGAAACGAGCGCGGAAAAGACTCGCCTGCCTGTCACGCCAGCGCCATACACCAGGACTCTCTGCAAGCCGTAGCCGCGGCTATGCAGTTGCCGGATCATAAGAAAAACAATCTGCTTCTCGATGACTAGAAACAGCGGAACTAATATGCCCGCCAGTAAGACTACAATCCGAGAAAATGGGCTTGGAAAAAAGAAGGTTATCCAAAACAAGATCCCAAATACTTGCGTGGATACTCGCAAGATGCGTTCGGTCTCACGGATGCGCATGAGGCTGTTATCGCGGCTGTACGCTCCGTCGTATTCCAACATGACCACAAAGGCAACAGCAAAGACAAAGCCAATGGTCAACACTGTTCCTATCGAATAGTGAATTCGCTTCCCAAGTTCGAGGAATAGGTAAGCAGAATATCCAGACAGGGAACCAGCAATGACGGCAACCACATCTGCAATTCGCTCGGCGACCGAGAGAACCATCTGAAATTGTTCGCTTGGGCGCTTAACATCCCAGGTAGCCGAAAAGACTGGATCTGATACCGCCATGCTGTGCGGTTGAGCTGTTCCCATGGGTACCTCCATGCAAGATGGGCTGCACTTGGTTGACCGTGCGATATGCTGCGGACCGAAGCAGTGCGGGGGTGCCTTCAGCTTGATCTCTTCGAACGTCAGGACGGTGACTAAAAGTCGTCAATTTTCGGCAATCTTGCGCCGACTTTCGAGCACAAATGCCTTACTCGTCTCCCTTGAGGCAGTCAAATCCGAATCATGACTCAGGATCGAGGATTCTCGCGCTGTGGAGAAGCTTTGACCCTTGCGACGAGGGAAAATGGGTTTTGATCTTCGCCCTGATTCACACTGGAAACGGCTCTGGCTTGTCAAGGCAAAGATGGCTTTCCTACTCATTCACAGCTGTGGGCGGGAGCCCAGCCCCACAGAGGCGCCGATGGCCTTGGGAACAAAAATCACAGAACATAACATTCAGCGATGCAAATGCCGGAGTGGCAAGTAAAGCAGCAGCGCTTGAATCCGGAGGAGGATATGGATCTTCTTTTTAAAGTGTATCGATTAACACGCCAATGTCAATACTGCGTCAGTAATCGACATTGAGGTTACCGATACCTATTGCGGTACCCATAAGCACCTGCACCGAGAGTATCCAAGCGCCATTTTCTTCTTGATTGGAGAAGCGTCTTTTCAACTTCCGTGAGGGCCAATGCTGCTGGGGCAGACGCCTCAAGTCCAGGCAGCATGCCAATCCAGAATCCCATGAGGACCCAGGGGGGCCTAGACAATTGAAGTTCGACGAAGCCGCAGTAAATCGCTTTAGTGTGCAGCCTCCGCAGCTCGACTCATGCCACTAGATTGTTCGCCAACGCCGCTGACAGGTCACACAAATGTGTCATTGCCCATTCATTCCAGTAGATAGATTCTAAAGGAGTTGTGGATCTCCCACTCCGTCGGTAAGCTATTCAAATCGGCAAATTCGTAACGAATCGTTTCGTTCCGCTAGGCCAGTTTGTTTTACCGCTAGCGCGAGTTAGTCTTTTGCTTTAGTCTTCCAACTGCTTCCCTCATTCATGTCGCGTTGCACCGTAAGCGGGTAGCGACACCGAATCCGCGGTTATGCACTGAAAAATGTCCCGGACAAAGAATTGGAAGGATCTGCGCAAATGTCGACTAACACAGAAAAGAGCCAAGCCGAATTTCAAGCCCCTACATCGGCATGGTGTCGAGGGGAATCCAAAGGACTGTCGAGCCTGGCAGGGGAGTTTCACCGCATATCACAGGCCACCAGTTCCTCGAAAGTGGGTTCTCAAAGAATCGCTAAGGCGAGACCGGTGTCGCATCAACGGGAACGAAGGGAAATGATTCTTGATGCGAAACGTGCACAGCTGAGAAAGATGGAGCAACTTTCCCGCACAAGGTTTATCCGATCCTTCATCTCCCAAGTTTATCTGGACGACCTTGCCGAGGAAATTCAGCTTTATGAAAAGACATATATTAACTGGCAGGATCAATCACCAATAAATCCGGCATGCGTTTCCGTTCCCGAGAACAAGAGGTGGAGCGTAAATCCCTTGAATTCAGGGGGCAAGCAAGCAGGGGTGCCAGCAATTTGGTTTAACCAAAGACGGCGACCTTTATAAGGAATCGGCTAAGAGCGGCACAATTTTCTCGAGGATGAGAAAGAGTCGGTGCGGCTGGCGGCAAATGCGCTCAAGCTGCACGCGAACGCGCTGAAGACAGGGATGCGGCTGCGTTGCCGCAAGCCCCGTCTAAACCGATTGGCCGGAGGAGACCATTACGCTTGTCCCGCACCCGGCTGCCAAGCTGCGTGTGACGGCTTTCCCCCAATCTGGGGGCATTCGTGTTGGATGAGGTGCGTGATGGTAAAGCTTACTTTGTGCCTGCAAGCGTGCTCTTGATGAACGCCGAAACGCGGTCATGGAGCTGCTTCAGGCTCTCATCGCGGACATAGACCATGTGGCCGGACTCATACCAGTCGTACTCAATGTTCCTGGCCAGCGATTGAGGAATGGGCAGGTGCTTTTCTTCGTACTGGGCGGCAAAGAAGGGCGTGGCCAGATCGTAGTAGCCGCCATTGACCATGACCTTCAACCGCGGGTTGGTCTTCATTGCCTCAGCCATGTCGGGCGCCACGTTCAGGCTGACGGGGTTGCCCCTGTGCACCATGTCCCACTGGAAGCTGCCGAACTGCGCTTCAGGAAGGTAGGTTTGGCCCTCGCCAAACTTGAGGTCCTTGCGCACGTAGTCGTTGAACAAGGCCACGTAAGCTGAAGAGATGGCCGAGCTCTGCGGATCGTACTCAGAGCTCTCGCTCAGCGGGTTGAGATTGGGCCCGGAGAAACGTGTGTCGAGACGGCCTGTTGTCAGGTCCTGATCTTCCTGCAGCGTCTTTTCAAACTCGCCACCGCTCACGCGCAGGTTGGCGCGAAGCAGGTAGGTAATAGGCAGGCCGGTGTATTCGTGCAGTTTCTCGGCGGTGGCCTGTTTTTCTTCCGGAGTGATATCAGTGCCGAGTGCCAGCGCATGGGTGTAGGTGCCCATGGCGTAGTCTTCCACATCCTTGAGGAACGGCTCCAGCGCCGGCGGCTGGTTGGGCAGCTTCTTGTGGTACCAGGCGGTAGCCGCGTAGGTGGGGAGGCCCAGGACATACGGGAGGTCAACGCCAGGGTTGCCGCTGGGGCCGTCAATGTCGGTGGTGAAGTTGAAAATCTGCGACAACAGGATCACACCGTTGAGGTCGATGCTCTTTTCGTTCTCCAGAATGTCAGACAGGACTGCCGAGCGCGTGGTGCCGTAGCTCTCGCCGAAGAGAAACTTGGGCGAGTTCCAGCGGTCGTATTGAGTGATGAACCTCTGGATGAAGCGGGCGAAGGCGTGGGCATCCTCATCGACGCCCCAGAAGCCTTTGTTGGCATCCTTGCCCACCAGACGGCCGAATCCGGTGCCCGGCATGTCAATGAAGACCAGGTCGCTGGTGTCGAGCAGGGAACTGGCGTTGTCGATGAGCCTGTAAGGCGCGGCGGGCAGGTGCTGGTCGCCATCTGTGACCACGTGCTTGGGGCCAAGCGAGCCCATGTGCAGCCAGACGGTGGAGCTGCCGGGGCCGCCGTTATAGAAGAAGGTGATGGGGCGGTCCTCAGCCTTCGCGTCTTTCTTGAAGTAGGCGACGTAAAACATTTTCGCGAAAGCAGTTTCGTCCTTGGGCTCTTTCGGCTCGGTGTTGGCCAGTTCGCTGCCGGGCATGGGTTTGCCATCCGCACCCAGCTGCGCATCCTGCACATCGTTGGAGCCGACGGTGAGTGTGCCGGCGATGGCGGTGTAGGCGATGGCCTGGCCGCCAACTGTGACCGAGCCCTGTGTGGTGGATTCAGTGGGCGCAGGCTTGTCGACCATGTCTGCAGCCTTGGCATCGGGCTTGGCCGCTGCGTCATCTTCGAGGGCAAAACAGGAAACGGGCACAGAGATCAGCGCGGCCGAAAACAGGGCCGCCGTCAGAAGCTGGGGAATGCGCATTCGTTGGTCTCCAAAGTTGAGAATCCTGGGGAATTGACAGTATAAAGGTTCGGGCGTGACCACCAACCCTGCAAAGAGCGGCGCGTCTCGAATCGCTAGTGGGTTCAGCGCCGGTCTATGATTTGACGACTTCAATCTTGCGGTAGGCGAGATAACAAAATCCCTTATCCGAGGGCAGTCGATAGGCGCCCAAAGCGTCGAGAATGTGCTCAGCTACGGCGGTCATCTCCCAGCCCGTGTACTCGTCCGCTACAAGAAAAGGGGCGGTGAGCTGTTCGTATCCATTTGCCTCACCGAATTCCCGGACTCTTAGCATGTCAACTTTTTCATTCCGGGGGATATTTTCGTTCGCCCAAGACCACTGCCATGAATCTCCTTCTGTCGTCCCAACCACCGAACAAAGTATACGAACAGTCGGCAAGTTGTCGTCGAGAAAGATCAGCGTGGAACAATTATCGTTCCACTAAAAACGATCATGGTGGCCGTAGCGGCACTCAAATGCATCGTTCTTTTCCATCCCTGCATGGATTAGGGGGTGTACGAATTCTTCGAACCGATCGTTGTTGGCTATCATTGCGAGCCCTAACCCAAACTACTACTTCGCCGGTTTATCAAACGGCTGTTTCTCAGTGATGCGGGGACGATCTTCTGCCTGCAGTTGCTTTGAAACTGCCTCGACCTCACGGAAGACGCGCAGCAGGTTGCCGCCGAGAATCTTGCGGCAGTCTTCAGCGGAGTAGCCGCGGTCGAGCAGGGCCTGCGTAATCTTGGGAAGGTCGGCCGGGGAGTTGAGGCCCTCCGGCAACTGGCCGCTGACGCCGTCAAAGTCCGAGCCGAGTCCTACGTGATCCACGCCGGCAACCTTGGCGATGTGGTCGATGTGGTCGATGAGCATGGACAGCGGCGGACGCGGAATCTTGTCCATGTAGCTGCGCTGAATCTTTTCTTCGTCGGAGTAGTTGAAGGGCTTGCCCTCGGCCTTGAACCTTGCTTTGGCGTCTTCGACGGCCTTGTCCACTTCGGCCGACTGCGCCTTGGCTGCATCCTTATAGGCCTGCGAGACAAAGCCGGAGAAGAAGTTGACCTGGACGACGCCGCCCTTGGAGTTGGGGCCGCCGGAGTTGGCCACGGCGCGCAGCATGTCGTCGGTCATGTTGCGCGGCGCGTCGCACAGGGCGCGCGCGCCGGAGTGGCTGGCGATGACTGGAGCGCGTGTAATGACGAGGGTGCGATAGAAGGTTTTGTCGGCAACGTGCGAGATGTCCACCATCATGCCCAGGCGGTTCATCTCGTAGACCACATCCTTGCCGAACTCGGTGAGGCCTTCGTTGGTATGCGGAATGTTGGGGTCGGTGTAGTCGCCCGAAGAGTCGGCCCAGTCGAGCGAGTTGGACCAGGTCAGCGTCATGTAGCGCACGCCCAGCTGGTAATACTGGCGCAGCAGC
>Ga0182030_10007773_pt1 | contig 22317 bp, 16 predicted proteins | sample 812S3MmetaG_FD_121299 | JGI IMG/M metagenome (GOLD analysis project Ga0182030, IMG submission 121299) | Permafrost microbial communities from Stordalen Mire, Sweden - 812S3M metaG (Illumina Assembly) | ecosystem: Environmental > Terrestrial > Soil > Wetlands > Permafrost | place: Sweden... | reverse complement strand
TTGCTCAAGCGCTGGTATTATCGCCCGGAAGTTCGTCGTGTGGGAGAGGTCTTCTTTCCTGATGCGGAAGGTCATTGGCAGGTAAAGGCGATCCTGCGTGGTGTGGGACGAGTGGCGGCAAAGATGCTGGTCGGAGAGAATTGCTAGTCTGTATCCAGTTCTAGCGAGTATAAAATCACGCTAATAGGAAAATATATGCTACCATTACTTACGTGATCGAGATTCGAGAATATCTCGGGCCGGATGGGCGCAAACTTTTCGGTGAGTGGTTTACACAACTCAACTCGGAAGCAGCCAGGCGAGTGACGATCAGCCTCTATCGACTCGGCCTGGGGAATTTCTCGAATGTGAAGGGCGTCGGTAGTGGAGTCTTTGAGTGCCGCATTGATTTCGGTCCTGGTTATCGGGTTTTCTTTGGAAAGGACGGCGAGCGCCTGGTGATTCTGCTTTCAGGTGGCAGCAAGCGGCGTCCGCAGGATGATATTGCACTTGCACAGGAGTGCTGGCAGAAGTACAAGCAACAGAAGAGGAGTGAGCCATGGCATTGACGCGAAATTTTCGAGAGACAGTGCAGGCACGCGTTCGAGAGGATCAGGAGTTTCGTCTTGGCTTGCTGCGGGATGCTGTCGATTCTCTTCTAGCAGGCGACGTTCGGCTTGGCCGTGAGATTTTACGTGACTTCATCAATGCAACTTTGGGATTTCCAGCCTTGGCAGAGCAGACTGGTATTCACGTAAAAACTCTTCATCAGATGTTCGGCCCCAGAGGCAATCCAACCGCGACCAATCTGTTCAATATCATTGCCTGCCTCCAGGAGCACGAAGGAGTTCGGCTGCAAGTTGTAGCGTAGGCCAAACCAAGGCAGTTCAGGACTTCATCCCCTCTCCACTGATACACTGACCCTGCAAGGAGAACTCGAAAAATCCTCATGGTTGAACTGCTTCCGTCTATTTTATCGGCTGATTTTGCTCACTTGGCAGACCAGGTTGCTGCGGCTGAGCGGGGTGGAGGTACAGTTATCCACGTGGATGTGATGGATGGGCATTTTGTGCCCAACATTACGCTGGGGCCTCCGGTGGTGAAGAGTTTGCGCAAGACCACCAACCTGCCACTCGATTGTCACCTGATGATTGAGAATCCCAATGAGTACATTCCTGCCTTTGCCGATGCCGGGGCTGATTGGATCAGCGTTCACTATGAGGCTTGCACCCATCTGCATCGCTCGCTGGAGTTGATTGCCCACCACGGCATGAAGCCTGGAGTGGTGCTGAATCCTGCCACGCGAGTCGATCTGATCACCGATATTCTGCCCATGGTCCATCATGTGCTTATCATGAGCGTGAATCCGGGCTTTGGCGGGCAAAAATTCATTGAATTCTCGCTGGACAAGATTCGTCGGCTGGTGGAGTTGCGCCAACAGTTGGGGCTGGCATTTAGAATTGAAGTGGACGGCGGCGTGGCTCACGACACGGTAGCTCGCATCGTCCAAGCAGGTGCGGAACTTCTTGTGGCCGGAAATGCCGTCTTTGGCGCTGGCAACCCGGAGCAGAATGCCCGCGAATTGCTGGCTGCAGCGCGTTCGGCTGCCGGTGAAATGAGTTAAGCAGGATTTTTTCAAGTTTGGCACAAGGCCAGTCGACGGGCCGTTGCCGCAATGAGGGGTTATGAACCGGTTGTCCAAGAAGTTTGCCGCTGTGGCTCTGGCGGGTCTAATGCTGGGTGGAGTTGCGGCCCAGGCCAAGTCGCCGAAAAAAAACAAGAAGATGAACCTCGCGGCAGATCCGCTGACCAATGTGAGTTCCAAGCAGCCGGATAAGGAGCTGTATGACCGGGCAATGATCGCTTTGAAGCGTGGTCGCTTTGATGTGGCGCGCCTCGACTTGCAGACCATGCTCAACACCTATCCTGATTCCGAGTACCGGATGCGCGCCAAGCTGTCAGTGGGCGATACATGGTTCAAAGAGGGCGGCTCGGCGGCGCTGATGCAGGCCGAGGCAGAGTACAAGGACTTCATCACCTTCTTCCCCAACGCGCCTGAAGCAGCCGAGGCGCAGATGAAGGTGGCCGACATCTACTACCAGCAGATGGAAAAGCCGGACCGCGATTACAACAACGTCCAGCGCGCCGAGCAGGAATATCGTGCGATGATCAATTCGTTCCCAGACTCGTCACTGGTGCCACGCGCCAAACAGAAACTGCGCGACGTGCAAGAGGTTCTGGCCGAGCGCGAGACCAACATTGGGCTCTTCTACGGCACTCGCGACGACTTTTCCGCATCCATCGCCCGCCTTGAGACCGTTGTCGATACCTACCCGCTTTACTCCAAAAGCGATCAGGCTTTGCTCGGCATCGGCGATGCATATGTCGGCTTGGCTCATACAATCCAGATGCAGCCCAACGTTCCAGGCGCACTCAAAGAGCGGCTGCGCGCTGTCTATCAGAACAAGGCAGCAGCCGCCTATGCCAAAGTCATCACCCGCTACCCCATGGCACCTCACGTAGAGGATGCGCGAGACCGCCTGGTAGCGATGAATCGCCCTATCCCTGAGCCTACTCAGGAAGCAATCAACGAGAATGATGCGGAAGATCGCAGCCGTCAGGCTTTACACTTTACGGATAAAACTCTGGGACTCATCAAGCACGGACCGACGGTGGTCGAGGCCGTGCACGTGGGTGAACCCTCGCTGGATGACCCCAAGCGCGTTCTGGCACCCGATATTACCAAAGAGAATGTTGCTATCTTCACTGCCGCAGTCAATGCGGGCAAACCCGTCGAGACGCAAGGCGCGGTTACGCCCACAGGCGTCAACGAGCCGCCCCGCACCGACCGTCCCTCTGATGCTCCTTTGCAGCTTGAAAAGCCGCAGGGCGGCACCGGCGTGGGCGCAGAGATTGTCAGCGCGCCCAACGCCGATCCCAACGCAGTGGTCAAGGCCGTCGGACCGACAAATACAGCACTGCCTGCTGCTGAAAAGCCCGCTGAGGCACCTGATCAGGTCAACGAGGTCAAGCCCGGTTCCTCACCGACTGTTGCTGCCAATTCCGCCGACGCCAAGAAGACCAAGGCCGATCTGAGCGACGAGTCATCGAGCAAGAAGAAAAAGAAGAAGGGTCTGAACAAACTCAACCCCTTCTAGCCAGACGCAAAGATTCCAATCGAGAGGCCGCTCCCCACGCCGGAGTGGCCTCTTTTTTTCTTCACTTCCTTTCTGCTCAATCTTTTTTATCGGCTTTCACCTCCGTCGGCGCTATCATGATTGGCAGGTCAATCAAGCACGCAAGAACCCAGATCACCCAAATCCGAGTTACCCAAATCCGAGGCACCTGATGATGCGATTCCCCATTGCCCTCATTGCAGTCTGTGCGCTTTTCCCAGCGGGACTGTCTGCCCAGCAAACCATCACCGGCCAAGCCGCATTTGCCGATTGGGATCAGCAGCAGCCCGGCATTCGCCGCAAGATCACGCTTGCCGATCTGCCTGAACCCCGGCCAGAAGAGTCCGTCAACAATACACCCCATCTCATTCCGCGTCCCGCCGACGCATGGCCCATCGCCCCTGCCGGCTTCAAAGTCACGCTCTACGCCGGCGGCGACTCCGCGCCCATGCAGCGCGCCGACAATAAGGAAAACATGGAACTCAGCGGCGGCACATTCACCATGCCGCGCCTGCTTCGCGCCGCACCCAACGGCGATCTCTTTGTTGCCGACTCGGGCGCTGGGATTGTCTTCGTCCTGCGCGGCATCGGACCAGACGGCAGGGCAGCCCAGGTTGAGAAATTCGCTACCGGTCTCGACCATCCTTTCGGAATCGCCTTTTATCCAGCAGAAAATCCCAGATACGTTTACGTCGGCAATACAACTACCGTGCAGCGATTCCCGTATCACTCCGGCGACCTGCACGCCACAGCCGCCGCCGAGACCATCGTCGGCGACATTCCCGGTTACGCGCAGCTCACTGGCGGCGGTCACTGGACGCGCGATGTGGTCTTCAGCAAAGACGGCCAGCATATGCTCGTTTCGGTCGGCTCCGGCTCCAACGCTGACGATGCTGACACCCATCCCCGCGAGTTCCATCGCGCTGACGTGCTCGAATTTACGCCAGAAGGAAAGTTCATCAAGGTCTATGCCTCCGGCTTGCGCAACTGTGTCGGAGAGGCAATTAACCCCACTACCGGCCAGCTTTGGTGCTCCACCAACGAGCGTGACAGCCTTGGCAATCACCTCGTGCCCGACTACATAACGTCAGTCAAAGAAGATGGCTTTTATGGCTGGCCCTGGTATTACATGGGCGGCCATCGCGATCCACGCCTGCCCGATCCTTGCGCTAACGGCACCGGTCCCAACCCGCAGGCAGCCGCGCTCACCGCCGAGCAGGCAAAGGATTGCAAGCGCGTCGATCTCTCCGCCAAAGTCATTACCCCTGACGTCCTCGTCCAACCGCACATGGCTTCGCTGGAGATGACCTTCTATCCGTTCACTGGCGTCTTTCCTAAACAGTATGACGGCGACGCATTTGCCGCCGAGCATGGCTCCTGGAACCGCGCCAAACGTGCTGGATACGAGATCATCCGCATCCCGATGCACAACGGCCACGCCGATAGCAGCTATGAAGACTTCCTCACCGGATTTGTAACCAAAGACGGTCTGGTCTGGGGTCGTCCGGTGGGCGTCACTGTTGGTCGCGGCGGAGATCTCTATGTCACAGACGATGGCTCTCGCAGCGTCTGGCGCATCACTTACTCCGCCAAATAGACTGTGTGCGGAGGTTGCCAGCATGGTTTCAATTCGCCCCGCCACGGACAGTGATGCTGAAGCCATTGCACGCGTACACATTGAGAGTTGGCGCACGACTTACTCTGGCATTATTTCGGATGAATTTCTGGCTGCATTGAACACAGCTGGGCGTGTGCTGCTGTGGCGCGATTGGCTCACCCGCGAAATTGCCGTTTATGTGGCTGTTCTGGACGGTGAAATAGTCGGATTTATCAGCGGTGGGCCAATCCGCGAGCCAATTCTGCAATTCGATGCCGAGTTATATGCCATCTATCTACTTCAGGGGGCACAAGGCCAACGAATCGGAACAGCACTTCTCCGAGAGCTTGCAGCGTTCCTGATGAGCATAGGCTTTACCAGCATGATTGCCTGGGTGCTTGAAAGTAATCCATCAAAGCGCTTCTACCTCAAAGCAGACGCACAACTCATAACCTCCAAAGAGATTGAAATCGGCGGCACAAAGCACACTGAACTCGCTTATGGGTGGCCGGAGTTGCAGCCAATCGCATAACGCGTATAAAGACAGCGTAAATCTATTCGTTCCTTTGATTGATTATGTTACCGTGTCCTTACACCACAGTTCCCACGAGCGGTTTGGCATCTCGCGGGCGCGGTGTCTTGGCAGGAACACTCGAAATTTGCGCGTTGAACGCAAGGGGGCGGATGGGCATACATATTGCGCTGAATCATCGGACACACTATCGGTACGACAAGGCGATTACGCTCGGTCCGCAGGTCATACGGTTGCGTCCGGCGACCCATTGTCGCACTCCGATTCTCAGCTACTCGCTTGATGTCAATCCCACGCACAACCTGCTCAATTGGCAACTGGACCCTCACTCGAACCGCATGGCGCGCCTTCTTTTTCCAGAGAAGACGACCGAGTTTCTGGTCGAAGTAAATCTCGTCGCCGATCTATCTCCCATCAATCCTTTTGCGTTTTTTCTTGAGCCGGGAATCGAGCAATACCCGTTTGCCTACGCGCCAGGGCTGGCCACCGATCTTCATCCTTATCTGGCCGTCGATCCGTCGGGTTCTCGTTATCGTGATTTTCTTTCGGGTTTTGAAAACAAGCAATGCGGAACCATCGACTTTCTACTGCAATTGAATCGAAAAGTACAGCATGAAATTCGCTATCTCACCCGGCTTGATCCGGGCATCCAAAGCTGCGAAGAGACACTGGAGAAGCGCACCGGCTCTTGTCGTGACACGGCATGGTTGCTGGTGCAGACGCTGCGTTCCCTGGGCATTGCCGCACGCTTTGTCTCCGGCTATCTGATCCAACTTGCCAGCGATGAGTCTGCATCAGGAAGCGACGGTCCCAAAGCGGACTCCGCCGACTTGCACGCATGGGCTGAGGCCTATCTTCCCGGCGCAGGTTGGATCGGCCTGGATACCACATCGGGTCTGCTTGCTGGCGAGGGGCACATCCCGTTGGTCTGCACTCCCAATGCTGTGCAGGCCGCGCCCATTGAAGGCACTGTGGAGCCAGCCAACGCGGTCTTCAGTCACTCCATCACGGTTCGCCGATTGAACGATGCACGACGTCCGTCCAACCCATTTACTGAAGACGAATGGCTGCAAGTCAGAGAGTTTGCGCACAGTGTTGATGCTGAGATGACGGCGCAGGATGTTCGTCTCACGATGGGCGGCGAACCCACATTCGTCGGTATTGATGAGCCAGAAAGTGCGCAATGGAATCTTGAGGCGCTGGGTGCGTTGAAGCGCGTGCGCGGTCAGGCTCTCATCCAAAGTCTCAGCAAGGGGCTTGCGCACGGCGCGTTGCTTCACTATGGGCAGGGCAAGTGGTATCCGGGCGAGCTGCTGCCGCGTTGGGCGCTCAGTTGTTATTGGCGTACGGACGGCGTTCCCGTCTGGCATGATATTGACCTGATTGCGCGCGACGATCATGACTACGGCTATACAACAGCCGATGCTCAACGCTTCATCGAAGCACTTACGCATCGCCTTGAAGTGAGTTCCGAAAATCTGCTGCCTGCCTACAATCCAGAGAACGAATCGTCGGAACCGGTTGGCTACATCCTTCCTGTTCGCCGTCGTCAGCCAGAGGGGCGCATCTGTTGGTCGAGTCAGTTATGGTTTCCGCATCCTGATCGTTTGCTGTTGTCACAAGGCGATTCACCCATCGGATTTCGCATACCCACTGAGTCAATGCCGTGGGTTGCACCGGACGAGCTTCAATACGAGTACGATGCCGCGCCTTATGCCGACCTGGTTAAATTGCCGCTCCCCGCGCCGCGCCGTATGGATCTCTTCGCAGTAACTGCTGCGCCTGATCCGTTGCCAGCAGTCTCGCGAGCGACTGAAGATGCACCGGTGCTGATCCGTCCATCGCTGTGCGTGCAGGCTCGTGAAGGTCGCCTCTATGTCTTTCTGCCTTACGTATCCATACTTGCCGACTATCTTGACTTGGTCGCCGCTGTTGAAGATACCTGCAAACATCTCAAGATACCAATTTGGGTGGAGGGCTATCCGCCGGCATCCGACCCACGTATGCGATTCTTCAGCGTGACTCCCGACCCCGGTGTTCTTGAAATCAACTTGCCGCCCGCCAGCAATTGGGACGAACTTGAGCAGATCAATACATTGCTCGACGAAGAAGCTCGCCGCAATCGTCTGACCACTGAGAAATTTGCTCATGATGGCAATCATCAGGCCACCGGTGGCGGCAGCCATATTGTCATTGGCGGCGCTACGGTGATGGATAGCCCATTTCTGCGTCGTCCCGATCTGTTGCGCAGCATGATTGCCTTCTGGCAAAACCATCCTTCACTGTCTTACTTGTTTTCTGGTATGTATGTCGGTCCAACCAGCCAGTATCCACGCGTCGATGAAGCACGCTTGGATGCTTTGTATGAACTCGAAGTTGCGTTTCGTCTTCTGCCCACTGGCGATTGTCCACCGTTTGTCGTCGATGGTCTCTTCCGCAATCTTCTGGCCGATGTCACCGGCAACACACATCGCGCCGAGTTCTGCGTAGACAAGCTCTATACGCCAGAAGGATTCGGATTGCGGCTTGGCCTGCTCGAATTGCGCGCATTCGAGATGGCTCCTCATGTACGGATGAATTTGCTGCAAATGCTATTGGTTCGCGCGCTGGTCTGCACCTTTTGGAAGACGCCCTTTGATGGCGGATTGGTTCGCTGGGGCACTGCGCTGCATGATCGTTTCATGTTGCCGCATTTTGTCCAGCGAGACCTCTCTGACGTGCTTCACCAATTGCGTCGATCCGGCTTCAACTTTGATGACCGGTGGTTTGCCGCGCATCATGAGTTTCGCTTTCCCAAGATTGGCTCCGTCGCAGCCGAAGGCGTTGAACTTGAATTGCGGCAGGCACTCGAACCATGGAACGTGCTCGCCGAAGAAACAGTCTCCGGCTCTACGGTTCGCAGCGTCGATTCATCCCTCGCGAGAGTGCAGGTACAGCTTTCAGGGTTGACCGAGGAGTCGCGTTATGCAGTGGCTTGCAACGGTCGCCAGGTGCCGCTGCAGGCTACCAATGAGCGCGGCGTCTCAGTCGCTGGCGTTCGGTTCCGCGCACGCAGGCTATCGGCAACCTTGCATCCCTCCGTTCCTGTGCATGCGCCGCTTGTCTTCAACCTCATCGACCGCTGGAGAGAGCGTTCGATAGGCCAATGTACTTATCATGTCGCAGCTCCTGATGGTCGCATTTATGCGAGTCGCCCACTGACCGCAACTGAAGCCGAAGCAAGGCGTCAGGAACGCTTTCAAACCGGCGATTCCACATACATTCCAATGGTGGCACCACAAAACGAGAGCAACCCGGTGTTTCCGGGCACGCTTGACCTGAGGCTTCCGCCTCCTCCACAATCAGCCAGTAGCGCTGTGCCGAGGCGCGTGGAATGAATGTTGATTTCTATCAGACTCCACTGTGCGATGGAGATGCCTATAACGAGTTGTCCGCCGATGGAGTAACTCCTCGTCCCCATTGGGCAAATCTGATGGAGAGCTTTAGCGCCATCGGCACCGAAGAGCTTGCGCGTCGCTGGAGTCGCGCCGAGCGCCGCATTCGTGAAAACGGCATCACCTATAACATCTACAATGATCCACTCGGCGCCAATCGTCCCTGGAAGATTGACACCGTTCCATTTCTGATTCCAGCCGATGAATGGCGTTATATTGAGGCGGGCATCATTCAAAGAGCGCAGTTGCTCAGCCTCATTCTCGAAGATCTTTACGGAAAACAGCAACTCATCAAACAAGGTCACTTTCCGCCTGAGCTGTTGTTTGCCAATCCTGCATTTCTTCGTCCCATGGTGGGGGTGCACGTCCCTGCTCCAAGCTATCTTCATATGCTGGCCGTTGATCTTGCGCGTTCGCCAGACGGCCAGTGGTGGGTGCTTGCTGACCGCACGCAGGCTCCATCCGGCAGCGGCTATGCCTTGGAGAATCGCACCATTGTGTCCGATGTTCTGCCCGGTCTCTTTCTCCGTTCAAATGTCTTGCGTTTGGCTCCCTTCTTTCGCGCACAACGCGAGGCACTTACGGATCTGGCTCAATGTCATAATCCGCGCATCGTGCTGCTCACTCCTGGCCCACACAACGAAACTTACTTCGAGCACTCTTATATCGCACGCTATCTGGGCTTCACACTGGTTGAAGGCGCTGACCTGACCGTGCGCGACCGCAGCGTCTATCTCAAGACCGTTGCGGGACTGGAGAAAGTGGACGTGATTCTGCGCCGTGTGGACGACAGTTATTGCGACCCACTTGAGTTGCGCAGCGAGTCGCTGCTCGGCGTGCCTGGTCTCGTCGATGCCATCGTTGCAGGCAACGTAAAAGTTGCCAACGCGCTGGGCAGCGGTGTGATTGAAACCGCAGCCATCATGCCGTTTCTACCGGGCCTATCGCGACGCTTGTGTCATGAGTCACTGAAACTTCCATCGGTTGCTACTTGGTGGTGTGGGCAGCCGTATGCGCTCGATTGGGTATTGAATAATCTTGAATCCGTTGTTGTGAAACCGGCATTTCCATCGCGGGGCATGGAACCGGTATTCGGAGACAAACTCTCGCCAAGCGAAAAGGCCGCACTCACCGAGCAGCTACGATCCAACCCTTATGATTACGTTGCACAAGAGCAGGTTGCCTTGTCCACTGCGCCCGTTTGGGAGAACGGCAACTTTGACTCGCGCAGTGTGGTGTTGCGCGCTTACGTGCTCAACACCGGCAATGGATGGATCGCGCTGCCGGGAGGTTTGGTGCGCGTTGCCGGAGTCGAGGATTCGGTTGTATCCATGCAGCGTGGCGGACACAGCAAAGACGCATGGGTATTATCCGACAGCCCCGTCGATCCCTTCTCTCTGTTGCATCCGCGTCATGAACCGGTAGAGTTGCGCCGCGAACTGCCCGGAGTCCCAAGCAGCGTTGCAGGCAATGTGTATTGGCTGGGGCGTTATGTCGAGCGTGCGGAAGGCACGGCGCGCATTGTTCGAACAGTGATTAACCGCGTGCGCCGCGCCAACCCGGAAGAGCTTGCCTGCCTGCTTCGCTTGTACGCCTCTCTGAAGTCGCATCAAAACAAGTTGTCCAAAATCAAAAACAGGCAGCCAACCGCGCAGGAGTTTGAACAGGAATTGATCTCGGTCATCGCAGACAGCAAACGAACCGACAGCCTTGTATCCATTCTCTCTGAGGTCTCTAGCCTTGGCGGAAGCGTTCGTGATCGTCTGTCAGCGGACATGATGTTTCTCATCAGCCGACTCAAGGATTCGATTCAGATTGGCCGTGGCACTCAATTTCTTGAGTATCCCACCGTGCTGACCGGATGCCTGGAATTGCTCTCGGCATTCTCCGGCATGGAGCGCGAAAACATCAATCGCGGATTGGGTTGGCAGTTCATGAGCGTAGGCAGAAGACTAGAACGCGCGATCTTTCTGACGCGGCAGTTGCGCGAGATTACCAAGCCACTCGCCGAGCAGGACTGGCCCTTCCTCGAGTTCCTGCTTGAAGTCGCCGACAGCTCAATGACCTATCGTTCGCGCTACTACACGACTCTGCAACCACTGGCCGTGCTGGATGTGTTGATGGCGGATGAAAGCAATCCAAGATCGTTGGATTTTCAACTCGCACATCTGGTGCATATGTATGAGAATCTGCCGCGCCATCTTTCAGTTGACCTGCAAGCCATGCGCGATGCACAGGCTTTGTTGCGCGGCTTCGATCTGCGCATGATAGGCTACCCGTTGCCGGGGACCACAACGTTAGAAGGTGAAGCCGTGGGCCTTCCGCAGCTTGAGCATCTTCTGGAGGACTTGGAGCATCTATTACTCTCGTGGGCAAACAACCTGTCGAGCCGGTATTTCAGTCATGCTCGCACCTTGCCCATCACCATAGGTCAATGATGTACAGAATTGTTCATCGCACGACATACAAGTACAAGATCCCGGTGTCAGTGGGGAATCACGTGGCCTGTCTCAGACCCCGATTTCTGCCCTGGCAGCGAGTCTCAAAGAGTGATCTGTGCATCCATCCGACGCCTGCAACACTCTCGGAGAAGGTGGATTATTTTGGAAACATTCTCCACATCTTCACAATTCAGGAACCACATACGGAACTGGTGGTTGAATCGCGCAGTGAGGTCGAACTGAGTCGCGATATAGAATCTGGGTCGCAGCAGTCGCCGCCCTGGGAAGTTGTAGTCAAATCATTGCCAGAAGATCAAAGCATCGCGGGCGTTGAAGCCTATCAGTTCCGATTTGAGTCGCCGCGCATCAAACTAAGGCCAGAGTATGCCGAATATGCTCTACAATCATTTACTTCCGATCGTCCATTGCATGAGGCTCTTCTCGATCTGACCGCGCGCATTCACGCTGACTTTCGTTTCGACGCAAAAGTCACCACTGTTCGCACGCCCACGGAAGAGGTCTTTCGCAAGCGGCGCGGCGTATGCCAGGACTTTGCTCATCTTCAAATCGCCTGTCTTCGTTCGTTGCATCTTGCCGCACGCTATGTCAGCGGTTATCTACGCACCTATCCGCCTCCAGGCCAGCCACGACTGGTGGGTGCTGACGCTTCCCACGCATGGGTCTCTGCCTATTGCCCTGGCAACGGTTGGCTCGACCTCGATCCCACCAACAATGTTGTTCCAGCCAACGATCACGTAACGCTTGCCTGGGGCCGCGATTACAGCGATGTGAGTCCTCTGCGCGGCTTGATTCTCGGTGGCGGAGTTCATGAACTCAAGGTTGCAGTCGATATGGATACGATCTAGGGCCTGCTAACACTACCTCATGCGGATAGCATTGCGATCACGCATTGACATGTTGTCTAATAGGCATCGCGATCTCTTCCTCAGTCACCACAAAAAATTTGATCAGATTTGCTTGACCAAATGAAGTGGTCATCGCTACATCGGAAGCATCACGTCCTGTTGCCATCAGAATGCGACCAAGCCGCGGCTGGTTATTGCGCGCATCGAAGGTCCACCAGCTGTGATCGAGATAGACCTCGAACCATGCGCTGAAGTCCATCGGCAGAACCAGGGGCACGCCAATGTCGCCCAGATATCCGGTTGCATAGCGGGCCGGAATGTTAAGTGCGCGGCAAAACGTGATCGCCAGATGTTGAAAGTCACGACATACGCCTACACGTTCCGTATAGACATCGAGCGCTGTCTTTGTGGGGCGGGCGTGTTGATAGCTGAAGGTCACCTTGTTATGAACCCAATTGCAGATAGCCTGCACGCGACTCCATCCTGGTGCAAGATGGCCAAACAATTCATACGCAATGTTGGAGAAGCGATCCACCTCGCAGTAGCGGCTATTGAGCAGATAAGTCAGCATCTCATGCGGCAGATCGCCAACCGCCAACTCGCGCGCCGGCCAATTGACTACATCCGGCTCATCCGGGTTCTGAATGAGTGTGGAGTTGGTCAATCGAAGCAGTCCAGTCGGCGTAACGAATCGTGCGCAACGATTCCCGAAACTATCAATGTAGTTGGTCACGTCGAGCTTTGGCTCGGTATGCAATTCATCCGGCTCCAGCAAATCGGGTACGCGCGAAGGATGGACGTTGAGCAGCGCGACCATTGCGACACTGGCTGGCATATCGAATTGAATATCGTAAGCAAGGCGGATCAGCATAGGGAAGCCTCTTGACTTGAAGGGAAAGGGCTGGTGAAATGAGAGTTCATGAGGACGCGGGCAAACAAACGTACACACATCATCTCATTGATTCAAACTTTAAGAAGTTCCATTGTGTACAGAACAGCACTATTAAGCGATTAAATATCGAGTGCGCGGGAATATCTTGACCCTGAAAAGCCGTTGAAAGCTTCGACAAATGCAGGGAAATTATCAGATAAAGCAGGGACTGGCCAAAGCCAGTCCCTGCTTTATCTGCAAGTTTGAAACTGAATTACCTACGCCGTAGTCTTGGCGCAGAACTCGTCGAAGGAGCGGATCAGCTCGCTGGCGATTTGTTGCGCGGTGGATTGTTCGATGACGGAACGCTGCATCAGGTAAACCAGTTTTCCATCGCGCAGGATGGCAATGGCGGGCGAACTGGGTGGATTGCCTGCAAGGTAACTGCGAGCGCGGTCAGTAGCTTCGCGGTCCTGGCCGGCAAATACTGTAATCTTATGGTCGGGAAGGTTAGAGGAATTGGTTAACGCAAGCCGGACTCCGGGGCGCATTTTGCCAGCCGCACAGCCACAGATGGAGTTGACAACCAACAGGGTTGTGCCTGGTTGAGCCAGAGCCGCGTCCACGTCCTCGGCAGTTCTGGTTTCATTTAAGCCAGCGCGCGTCAATTCCTCGCGCATGGGAATTACCATCAATTCTGGATACATTTTTTCGCCTCCGGCAGGGAAGTTGCCTACAACCATTTTACTGCCAGTGGCGCTTGGGAGCCTTGAAAAATATGTTGATGGAAGAAAAGAAGCCGCTTGCCCCGTTAACTACATTTGGAATCGGGGGAACTGCCCGCTGGTTTGTGGGTGCAACGAGCGAAGATGAGGTCGTTGAGGCAACGGCCTGGGCGCGAGAGCACGGAGTGGCATTATTTGTAATGGGCGGCGGCAGCAACCTGCTCATATCCGATGCGGGATTTGATGGCCTGGTGTTGCGCGTGGGGTTGAAGGGAATTGAAGAGAGCAGCTCACCGGATCATCCAGAGCAGAAGATTTTCAAGGTGGCGGCGGGCGAGGACTGGGACGAGTTTGTTGACTGTGCCGTTGACGCCGACTGCGCTGGAATTGAGTGTTTGGCGGGCATTCCCGGTACGGTGGGTGGAACGCCGGTGCAGAATGTGGGCGCATACGGGCAGGAGGTTGCTTCGGCCATTGAGCGGGTGCGAGCCTTCGATCTGGAACAGCGGGAATTTGTTGAGTTGGCTGCGGATGAATGCGGGTTTGCGTACCGCAGAAGCCGGTTTAACTCGACAGATCGAGATCGCTACATCGTGACTCGCGTGGACTATCGGCTTACTGTGGGAGGCGCGCCAACGGTTCAATATGCGGAGTTGCAAAAGGTGTTGCATCAGAGCCAGCAGGAAGGCCGTGAATTTGGCTTGGCAGAAGTGTCTGCTGTGGTGCGTCATCTGCGCCTGACCAAGGGAATGCTGATGGTGGAAGGCGATGCAGACTGTCGCAGCGCAGGCAGCTTCTTCAAAAATCCGCTGATTGCCGAGGAGAAGGCAAAACAGATTGCGGCGGGAAGCGAGAAGGAACTGCCGCGTTATGCCGCTGGCGCTGGGCAAGTCAAGGTCCCTGCGGCTTGGCTGATTGAGCAGGCGGGATTTGCAAAAGGCTATGCGCTGGGCAGGGCTGGGATTTCATCGCGTCATACGCTGGCGCTGGTGAATCGTGGAGGGGCTACGGCGACGGAGGTTCTGGCTCTGGCTGAGCAGATTACTGGCGCGGTTGAGGCTCGGTTTGGGGTGAAGCTGGAGATGGAGCCGGTGCGGGTGGGATTTTGAGTTGGCACAGTTTCACGGAAATTATGAAATAGTTAATGGGTGCTCAGGTCTCAGAATCGAGACCTGGGCACCCATCTTCTGTGTCGCACCCAACTTTTGTGTTGCGTTCTAGTTGCTGAAGAGGAGAATGCCAGCGGCTTTTTCTTCGCTGGTGCTCTCATCGGCGCTTACGGGGCGATAGAACAACTGGTTGGTGTCGAGATAGACCTCAAGGAAGGCTGGGCGGGCGGTGATCTGTCCGCTGATGAGGGCTTCAGACAAGGGGTCTTCAACGTAACGCTGCAGGGCGCGGCGCAGAGGACGCGCTCCGTAGCTGCGGTCAGTGAGCGTCTTGTCGAGAATCCACTTCTTGGCCTCTTCAGTGACGGAGATGGTGATGGCCTTCTGCGCCAGATTGGCGTTGAGGCTCTGCACCAGCAGCTCGACGATCTGGATGAGATCCGCATCCGACAACGACTGAAAGAGAATCACTTCGTCGATACGGTTGAGGAACTCTGGATTGAAGGTCTTCTTGACCTCTTGCTTGACCAGCTCCTCGATCTTGTCACTGACAATATCTTCGCGGTCGCTCTGGAAGCCGAGACCCTGCTTCTTCATCAGATGGCGCGCGCCGATATTCGAGGTCATGATGATGATCACGTTTTTGAAGTCGACCGTGTTGCCGAGACCGTCAGTCAACTGGCCGTCTTCAAAGACCTGCAAAAGAATGTTGAAGACATCGGGGTGCGCCTTTTCGATTTCGTCGAGCAACACGATGGAGTACGGCGAACGCTTGACCCGCTCGGTCAACTGGCCGCCCTCCTCGTAGCCGACGTATCCCGGAGGCGAACCGATGAGCTTGGAGACGGAGTGCTTCTCCATATACTCCGACATATCAAAGCGGATCAGCGCCTTGTCTGAGCCAAAGAGGAACTGGGCCAGCGAGCGTGCCATCTCGGTTTTGCCAACGCCGGTGGGACCGAGAAACAAGAAGCTGCCGATGGGACGATGCGGACTCTTGAGTCCGGCACGCGATCGACGAATAGCACGCGCCAGAGCACTGATCGCCTTGTCTTGCGAGATGACCCGCTTGTGCAATTCTTCTTCAACGCGCAGCAGTTTTTGCGTCTCTTCTTCCTTGATGCTGGTGACAGGAACGCCGGTCCAGCGGCTGACCACATCCTCAATATCTTCGCGGCCCACAATGCCCGCAGCCGAATCGTCAAGATGATATTTCTCGCGCAGAGCACGCAGGTTCTCGCGCTCCTTGCGTTCTTCATCAGAGTAGAAACGAGCCTTCTCGAACTCATGATTGGCAATCGCCGAATCCATGCGATGCACGATGAACTTGATGCGCTTCTGGACCTCAGTAATCTCTTCTGGCAACGAGGTCTGGCGCAGCTTGACGCGCGCACCGGCCTCGTCAATCAAGTCAATGGCCTTGTCGGGCAAGAAGCGATCCGGGATGTAGCGATTGGAGTGCGAGACCGAGAACTCGATGGCATCGTCGGTGTAGCTGACCGCGTGGAACTTCTCATAGCGATCCTTGATGCCGTGGATGATCTTGATGGCATCGGCCTCATTGGGTGGCGGCACTTTGACGGCCTGGAAGCGGCGTTCGAGCGAGCGATCCTTCTCAATGGACTTGCGATACTCGCCCGGAGTGGTGGCGCCGATGCACTGAATCTCACCACGGCTGAGCGCGGGCTTGAGAATGTTGGCTGCATCGAGCGAACCCTCGGCAGAGCCAGCACCAACCAGCGTATGCAACTCATCAATGAAGACGATGGAATTCTGATTTTCCATCAACTCTTTCATGATGGTCTTGAGGCGTTCTTCAAACTGGCCACGATACTTGGTTCCGGCAACAATCAATGAAAGGTCGAGACCGAGAACTTTTTTGTCGGCGAGGAAGCTGGGCACTTCGCCATCGGCGATGCGCTGCGCGAGACCCTCAACAATGGCCGTCTTGCCCACGCCGGGTTCGCCGATGAGCACGGGATTATTTTTGGTGCGGCGGCAGAGAATCTGAATGACGCGCTCCAGCTCGCCATCGCGACCGACGAGCGGATCAAGCTGGCCGTCCATCGCGGCCTGGGTGAGATCGCGGCTGAACTCGGCCAACAGACTGCTCTCACGCTGACGCGGCTGTGCGGCGGGTGCCTTTTCTTGCGTGGCACGGGCCAGCTCTTCACGAATCTGCGCCAGCTTCAAGCCGCGCTCCTGCAAAATCTCAGAGGCAAAGCATTTTTCTTCGCGCAGCAAACCTAAAAGCAAGTGTTCTGTTCCGATGTGCTTGTGGCCGAGCCGTTCGGCTTCTTCTGCCGCATAGGCCAAGACTCGCTTGCACTCATTGGAAAGCGGCAAGTCAACCGAGGTTGAGACCTTCTCGCGAATGGTGGTGTGTGCTTCAATCTGCTTGCGAATCGACTCGACCGAGGCGTGCGAGCGCAGGAAGCGGTTGGTCAACGCCTTGTCTTCGCGGAGCAACCCCAGCAACAGGTGCTCGGTCTCGATATAGGGCGAACCGAACTGACTTGCCTCATACCGAGCGAAAAAGATAACGCGCCGCGCCTTCTCCGTATAGCGTTCGAACATGATGCTCCCCCTTCAAAACAGGCTTTTGGCTTCGGTGACCGTCCGGTGATTCCGGCTTCAGCCCACCCGCTTGCGCCCCTCATTAACCTCGCCGCCGGAACCCTTGGGAATCGTGCTGTGCTCCGAACAGCTCTTTGGAATGGAACCGACAATCATGCGCTGATTGCCCCCGGCGGTCAAGCTACCCGATTCCATCCTGCCCGCTTCAGTCTGAAAACTGCGAACTTATTCTTGCGACAGACTGCTTACTTGATTAAGACTCACAAACGACTCAAAATGGTGCAAATTCGTCTTGCAATTCCTGTTAAGTGCGCGATTGGGAAGCCGGTGCCAAAGTGGCCAGCCTTCCACCTTCAAGACGCAACGATCGCGTACAGCGAGCAGCCAGGTCAAGGTTATGCGTCACCAGTATCGAGGTGAGGCCGTGGCTTGCGTGCAGCCGTTCAATCAGATCAAAGACCATTCCGGCTGTGGATTCATCGAGATCGCCGGTTGGCTCGTCGGCCAAAAGCAGCCGTGGATTGTTGACCAGAGCGCGAGCCAGCGCCACGCGTTGCTGCTCGCCGCCCGAGAGTTCTCCGGGGCGATGGTCGCCGCGATCTGTCAAACCCACTTCTCTGAGCCAGTTAGCTGCAATGGCAAATGCCTCGCGTTTGGCCATCCCGGAAGCGAGCAAAGGCATGGCCACATTTTCGAGCGCGGTAAATTCTGGCAACAGGTAATGAAACTGCCAGACGTAGCCGATTTCGCGGTTGCGAAAAGCCGCCGCCTCTCGCGCGGAGAGCCGCGCCACGTCGGTTGAGGCGCAGTATACAGTTCCTGCGGAGGGAGCATCAAGCGCACCCAGAATGTGCAAAAGCGTACTTTTTCCTGCACCCGATTGGCCAAGAATCGCCACCATCTCGCCGGATGCGACCTCGAGATCGAGGTTTTCAAAGAGATTCAGCGTGCCGCGTGCGGTTTTGTAGGATTTGCCCAGGCTTTTGACCTCAATGAGCGGGGTTTGACGGGACGATTTTCCGTCCTCGACCCGCAACTCCGAGACCCGCGTGGAGCGAGAGGCCTGGTTGGCAACCGCTGGAGTGGTTTCAATCATCCGGTTGCACTTGATTTTACATGGGCGAGGGGGGATTTGATGCGAGAGGAACAGAATGGCAGTTGAATCCGAAGTACCGTTGGCTGGGTTACAGGCGCGGGGTGGTACTGTAAAATGCGAAGGTGCTTCGCTAATTTCATCTAACTATTTGGAAAAGTGGATAAGATTTGCGATTCAGTGCACTGAGATATACTTCTGATGAAAGTTAATCAACAGTTATGAATGAGCACGCTGAGCAGTCGTGATTTTATCTGAGTTCTGCAAGCAACCATAACTCCAGCGTCGGCCAGTTCATCGACACCGCTAAGTTCCGCAAGCCACAAGTCTTCTATCCAAGTTAGTTCAATTTTTGTAATGTTACAGTGACTGGTTGTCGATATACCCTTCAAGAGTCGGGCTAATCTGCGGCCTTTGGCGGTGCCACGCGTGCGTCGGGGACGCGACAGGCGATTTGGGGAGTGGCGAAGCGGCCAAGCAGAATATTGCGGAACAGGGAAGAAGCTGGAATGTACCGTCACGTTGAAGCCAACTTGCTGGCCTTGATCGACAGCTCCGAGGATATGTGGGGCTCAGTCGATCTGGATCATCGCATGGTGGTCTTCAACAAGAACTTCCAGGACTATATCCAAAGCTGTTTTGGTGTCGAGGTCGAGGTCGGCATGAATCCGGCGGAAATTTTGCCGCCAGAGAGAGCCGCGATCTGGCCTGCGCTCTATGATCGCGCACTGACTGAAGGACCGTATCACTTTGAACGCACGTTGACCAACGGACACATTCTTGAGATCGCCTTCAATCCGATTCTTGTGGATGGACAGCCTGTTGGGGTTTCTCTTTATGGCAGAGACATCACGGACCGCAAACATACCGAGGAGTTGCTTCGCGACAGTGAAGCGCGTTATCGCGCCGCATTCCAGACCTGCGCAGATTGCTTTGTCATCATCCGCATTGACGATGGAAGGTTTGTCGACATCAATCAGGCATTCATTGAGACGATGGGCTTTGAACGCGAGGAAGTGATCGGTCGAACCACTGTGGAACTTGACATTTGGGTGAACCCGTAGGACCAGGATGAGATGGTTCGCCTGCTGCGACAGAACGGCATCTGCAAGAACTTCGAGGCCCAGTTCAGGAAGAAGAACGGAACGATCATGTGGAGCCTGATGACATCGACAGTCCTTGAGATGGATGGCCAGCAGTGCCACCTTGCGCTGGTGCGCGATGTGACCGAGGCGCGAGCAGCCGAGGAACGCATGAAGGCGACTTTAGAGGCTCTGCGAGTGAGCGAGGAACGCTATAGCACCGCGTTCCAGACCAGCCTGGACGGAATGTCACTCTCTCATCTGGAAGATGGTTTGTTTGTCGATGTCAACCCGGCATTTCTGCGTATGTTTGGGTTCAATGAAGACGAGGTCATTGGAAATAATTCTCTGCAACTGAACATCTGGGCCAATGTCCATGACCGGCAAAAGTTGGTCGAGGTACTGCGCGAGAAATCCATTTGCGGTCATATGGAGGTCCAGTTTCAGCGAAAGGGTGGAGAGCGGTTCTGGGTACAGTTGTCTGCATCGAAGATTGATCTGGACGGAATTTCGACGATCCTGCTCGTCATCCGAGACAACTCGGAAGCTAAAGCGGCGGCTGAGAAGATTGAGAATCTGGCTTTCTATGACCCGCTGACGCATCTGCCCAACCGTCGCCAGTTACTGGATCGGCTGCGCCAGACGCTGGCCTCGACGACCCGCGGCACCCGCAAGATGGCGCTTTTGCTGATTGATCTGGACAACTTCAAAACCACCAACGACACGCAGGGTCATCACGTGGGTGACTTGCTCTTGCAAGAGATGGGAAAGCGAATTGTATCGAGCGTGCGGGAGAGCGATTTTGTGGCTCGATTGGGCGGCGATGAGTTTGTAGTGTTGCTGGAAGATCTAAGTGAACTGCCCAACTATGCGGCGGAACAGGCCAAGAATGTCGGCGAAAAGCTGCTGGCATCGCTTGCACAACCCAGCTTGCTCGGTGGCTGCGAGTGTCTCAATTCCGCCAGCATCGGGATTACTGTCTTCGGTGATCGTCGAGAAGAAACAACCGAAGTGTTGCAACAGGCCGATATAGCGATGGATCAATCCAAGGCCGCAGGACGCAACACCTTGCGATTCTTCTCGCCTGACCTGCAAGCCGCCGTATCCGCCAAGGCTGCGCTTGAGGAGAATCTGCGTCAGGCGATTCGTTTGAAACAGTTTGTACTTTACTATCAGCCGCAGATCAATCGTGGAGCAGTGGTGGGCAGCGAGGCTCTGATCCGCTGGAGCCACCCGCGGCGCGGCATTCTGGCGCCGGGAGGCTTTATTGGCCTTGCTGAAGAGACGGGATTGATTCTGGATTTGGGTAACTGGGTTCTGGAAGATGCCTGCTTGCAGATTGCCCAATGGTCCAAGCACAAGGAAACAGCGCGTCTTGCTGTGGCCGTCAATGTGAGCGCTCGCCAGTTCCGCCAGCCGGAGTTCGAGCAGCAGGTTATGGACACGCTGCAACGGACTGGAGCCAATCCGCAGAATCTGAAATTGGAACTGACGGAAAGCATGCTGGTGGATGACATTGAAGGCGTGATTGCGAAGATGACCAGGCTTCGGTCGTATGGCATCGGATTCTCGCTGGATGATTTCGGCACGGGGTATTCTTCGCTTTCTTACCTGAAGCGTCTGCCACTGGATCAGCTGAAGATTGATCGCTCGTTTGTTAAAGATATTCTGACCGACGCATCGAGTGGTGCGATCGCCGAGACGATCATTTCGCTGGGCAGAGCCATGGGCATGCCGGTGATTGCAGAAGGCGTTGAAACCGAAGCGCAGAGAGTCTTTCTGGCACGGCTTGGCTGCCATGCCTTCCAGGGGTATCTGGTCAGTCCGCCGATTCCGCTCGATGACTTTGAGAAACTGCTGGCGAGGATGGCTAAGAACCACGCTCCATACAACGACTGACGTTGTTGACGCTGCAAGTTGCCTCATCACGCATTGGCATGAAAAACAGAAAGGGCGCTGTTCCCGACTGGGAAGAGCGCCCTGTTGTTCAGTTACAAAAGCTGCTGCAAGTTATGCCTTGACGGGATGTTCCGCGTAATGCAGAAGCACGGCTACGGCGCAACTGGTGAGGCGAGTCTCGGCTGAATCCGCGCGGCTGGTGAGGATGGTGGGCACGCGAGCGCCGAGTACGATGCCGGCCAGTTGCGCGCCGCCCAGGTATTCAAGCTGCTTGGCTAGCATATTGCCGCTTTCAAGGTCAGGCACCACCAGAATGTCGGCCTTGCCAGTGACGGGCGAAACCAGACCCTTGATCTTTGCCGCCTTTACGCTGACGGCTGTGTCGAAGGCCAGTGGACCATCGAGAATTCCGCCGGTGATCTGTCCGCGGTCCGCCATCTTGCACAACGCCGCCGCATCCAGAGTGGAAGCGATCTTGGGGTTCACCGTCTCTACAGCCGATAGCAGTGCAACCTTGGGTTCGGGAATGCCCAGAGCATGAGCCAGATCAATTGCGTTCTGCACGATGTGGACCTTGTCTTCCAACTCCGGCTCGATGTTGATGGCCGCGTCGGTGATGAGCAGAGTCCGCGCATAGGCTGGCGTATCCATGACAAAGACGTGGCTGATGCGGCGGCTGGTGCGCAGTCCGGTATCGGACTTCATGGCCACCTTCATCAACTCGTCGGTGTGCAGGCTGCCCTTCATCATGGCCTGCGCGCCGCCGTTGCGGCACATGGCCACGCCCAGTTCAGCGGCTTTGCGCTCGGAATCGGCATTCAGAATCGGATAAGGGCTAACATCCACGCCGATCTTTGCGGCCAGATCTTTGATCTTGGCTTCGTCGCCAATCAGCGTTGGCTCAATGAGTCCCTCGATTGCGGCTTCAACAGCACC
>Ga0182030_10007771_pt1 | contig 22319 bp, 20 predicted proteins | sample 812S3MmetaG_FD_121299 | JGI IMG/M metagenome (GOLD analysis project Ga0182030, IMG submission 121299) | Permafrost microbial communities from Stordalen Mire, Sweden - 812S3M metaG (Illumina Assembly) | ecosystem: Environmental > Terrestrial > Soil > Wetlands > Permafrost | place: Sweden... | reverse complement strand
TTCCCAGAGCGAGTAAACCGTGGCGGTTGCGGCGAATACGCCACGGTTGACTCCTTTTGCCCTGTGGCGATCGCGCTTGCCGGCGTCGATCGGAAATTGGTTCGCACGCGACCTGACCCGTGCCGCTCTCGAACTCGCAGACGCGGGTCGCGTAACCTTACGTTCGGTTGAGGGCGCGAAGATCGAGGCCACCGTTGCCGACAAGGGCGGGGTTTCGTGTGCCGTCGAGTGGGCCACCGGAACGGGGCCCCAAGCGCTGCGGAGCGTGTGCACCTGCGGGTCGACCGGGGTTTGCGAACACGTCGTCGCCACCATCGAAACGGTGCGCCGGGCTGATGAGACGCCGGTCCCGATCGATCCCGCGGACGCGGAGATCGATCTCACCTGGCTGCCCGCAACCGACCTCGAGGCGCCGCGCGCGCGGGCCCGCAGCGTGTGGCCCGTCATCTCCGCGGCCGATGGTAAGGTTCTTTCCGGAGCGCTCTACCTCGATACGCCGCGGCTGCGCGGCGTGATCCGCGATGCTGAGTCGATCTTGGCGATGATGGAGTCCACGCCGCCCGACGACTGGGACAACGCCGATCGCGAACTGATCCGCGATGAAGCCGTTCAGGAAGCCTTCGGAACGCGCGTCTCGCAACGGGCGCTCGCTCGCGCATTGTTCCGGCTCGCGCGTCACCCGCGCACGCGGTTCGACGACGAGCCCGGCGCCAACCGTCACCCGATCGAACTCGTTCCGTTCGATATCGACGTGCGCGGCTTGCGTCTGCGGGCCGTGCGCGAGGGCGATAAGTTCGTGCCGGCGCTCGAACGCGGTAACGGCGAACGCTTTACGCCGCGCGGTGCGCTGATCGTCGACGGGCCGCCGTCGTGGCTTGTCGTCAACCGCACCGCGTATTTACTCGATGACAGTTTCGATGCGCGCCGGGTCGTGGCCGCTGCCCTGGACCACGTGCCGGTCAACGGTGCCGGAACCAATGGCAAGCATCCATCGATCGGCACGATCGCGCGGGTCGCGCCGTTTCTATCGGCTGAAGACCGGCGCGAACTCGGCGTCGTGGATGCCGAGGCTCCGGCCGCGCTGGCGCGCCTGCGCTGGAGCGACGGCGCGCTGATCGGACGCCTCTCGTTCATCGATCGCAAAAGCGAAGCACACGCAACATTTTCCGTACACGGTGCGGTCGCTGCGAACGATGGGCGCTTCGTGCGTTTTTCGCCGGCGACGGCGCGCGCGTTCGCGCACCGCTTTCTCGAAGCCGGCTTCGTGCCGCGCGGCAGCGATGCGTTCGCGCTGCACGACGTCGAACGCGCGGCGACGTTCGTGCGCGAGGTTGTCGGCGACTGGGACGACGTCGATGTCGTGCTGGACGATTCGCTCAGCGCGGTGGCGGCCGGCGAATCGGCGATCGACGTATCGATTTCCGCGCGCCCGACCGACGTCGAGGGCGAGCGTGATTGGTTCGAACTGAACGTCGACGTCTTCGTCGGCGATGGTACCGCGCTCACGCCGAAAGAACTTGCGGCGCTTCTGCAGTCCAGCGGCCGCTACGCCGAAGTGCGTGGAAAACTCTTCGACGTTGAGGCGCTGCGCCAGCGTCGCACGTTGCTGGCGGAACTCAACGATCGCCGCCGCACGGGTATGGCCGCGCTGGTCGCGCTGCACGACGAGATTCACGAAGCCTTCGGTGACGTCGCATTGCCCGAAGAGGTCGAACTGCTGCGCGCACGCTTGCGCAATTTCAGCGGCATCGAAGAGATCGAACCGCCGGCGACGCTCGCCAACACGTTGCGCGGTTACCAGCGGCGCGGTCTCGACTTCTTGCAGTACCTTGCCTCGTTCCGGTTTGGCGGCATCTTGGCCGATGAAATGGGACTCGGGAAGACGCTCGAGATGATCACGTACCTACTACATCGCAAGGAAGCCGAAGGCGCAGCGCCTTGTCTCGTGATCGCGCCGACATCGGTTACGCATACGTGGGAGAACGAGATCGCGCGGTTTGCGCCGACGCTCTCAACGTTGCGTCTGCAATCCGGTGCCGACCGCGCGCAACGCTATGCGGAACTCGAGAACTACGACGTCATCATCACGTCGTATGCGCTGGCGCGGCTTGATGCCGAACAGCTCGAGCGCTTCAATTTTCGTACGCTGATCCTCGATGAAGCGCAGAACGCGAAGAATCCGAGTTCACAGATCGCTAAAGTCGTGCGTAATTTGCGCGCCGATCATCGTCTGGCTCTCACGGGTACGCCGGTTGAGAACTCGCTGCGCGACCTGTGGTCCATCTTTGCTTTCGTGGAACCGGGACTGCTCGGTTCGGAAGCGTCATTCCGCCGCCGCTTCGAGAATCCGATCGCCGAGGGCGATGAAGTTGCGGCGCATCAACTGCGTTCGCGCCTCGAGCCGTTCGTGTTGCGCCGCACCAAAGAAGACGTCGCGCGCGAGCTGCCCGAGCGGACCGAGCAGATCATCGAGTGCGATCTCTCAGCACTACAGCGCCGGCTGTATCGCGGCATCGCGGAAGCTGCGCGCCGCGACGTTATTGCCAACATCGGCGGCGAAAACGGCATGGAGGGCGCGACCGTGCACGTTCTGGCGGCGCTCACGCGTCTACGCCAAGTGTGCGCGCATCCGGGTCTTATTCTGCCCGAGTACATCGACGAACCGGAAGCCAGCGGTAAGTTCGACGCGTTCCTCGAGACGGTCGAAGAAGTGCTCTCAGGCGGCCACAAGGTGCTGGTGTTCTCGGCGTTTGCATCGATGCTGAAGATCATGCGTACCGCGCTGTCGAAGCGCGACGTCGTATTGGGCTATTTGGACGGCTCGACCAAAGATCGCGATCGTCAGGCCGAAGTCGAACGCTTCATGTCGGCGGATGGCCCACCGGTGTTCCTGTGCTCGCTCAAAGCGGGCGGCGTCGGCTTGACGCTGACCGCGGCGGACTACGTCATCCTCTACGACCCGTGGTGGAACCCGGCGGTCGAACGCCAAGCTATCGACCGCACGCATCGCATCGGGCAAACCCGTCCCGTGACGGCGTACCGGATGGTGACTGCCGGCTCGGTCGAAGAGAAGATTCGCGCGCTCGCCGAGCGCAAGAGCGCGCTGTCGCGTTCGGTCATCAAAGCCGACAGCGCGATCGCAAAATCGCTGACCAAAGACGACCTGGAGTTTCTCTTCGCCGATCCGGCTTGATCGCGCCCGGCGCACCCAGGTCCTCCCATTCGGCCTAAACAACGAGCGCTTATATGAAAGCGTCTGCGGCAATCGCCGAAATCCTCAAACGCGAAGGCGTCGAATTGCTTTTCGCCTACCCGCGTAACGCCGTTATCGAGGCGGCTGCGGCGACGGATATTCGGCCGATCATCGTGCGCCAAGAACGCATCGCCGTCCACATGGCCGATGCGGTCGCGCGGCTTTCACGCGGCCAGAACATCGGCGTTTTTGCATGTCAGCACGGGCCCGGCATCGAGAACGCATACGGCTCGGTCGCGCAGGCATATTCCGAATCGATTCCGCTGCTGATCCTGCCGGGCGGTTACGCCACCCGCATCGCGCACGTACCGGATAACTTCAATGCCACCATCGTGATGGCTCATGTCGCTAAACACACCGAACCGATTACCTCAGGTGCGGAAGTTCCGAACATTATGCGTCGCGCGTTCTCGCTCTTGCGCAACGGCCGCCACCGTCCGGTCGTCGTCGAAATACCGAACGATCTCTATGATGCCGAGGTTCCCGAGCCGCTCGACTATACGCCCGTGTATGCTACGCGGAGCGGTCCCGACCCCGCCGATGTAACGCGCGCAGCCGAAGTGCTCGTCGGTGCGAAGCGGCTTACGATCTATGCCGGCGCCGGCGTCCACTGGGGCGCCGCATATGCCGAACTCAAGGAACTCGCCGAATTGCTCGGCGCGCCGGTATGCACGAGCCTCGAAGGCAAGAGCGCGTTCGACGAAACGCATCCGCTCGCACTTGGTGCCGGCGGTGCCGCGATGCCGAGAACCGTACGCCACTTCCTCGATAATGCCGACGTGATCTTCGGTGTGGGCTGCAGTTTTTCCGAATCGTCGTTCGCGATCAAGATGCCGAAGGGAAAGACGTTCGTCCATTCCACGAGCGACCCCAACGACTTGAACAAATCGGTGCGCTCGCAGGTCGGCTTGGCGGGCGACGCACAGCTGACCCTGCGCGCGCTCGTCGATGCGTGCCGCGAACTGCTCGACGGCACGTCAAGCGATCCGAACCGCGCGCACGCAGAGATCGCATCGGTCGAAGCGGAGTGGCTGGCCGAGTGGATGCCCAAGCTCACCTCGAACGACACGCCGATCAACCCGTATCGCGTCCTCTGGGATTTGCAGCACACGGTCGATAAAGCCGAGACGATCATCACGCACGATGCGGGCAGCCCGCGCGATCAGCTCACACCGTTCTGGAAATCGACGGCGCCGCTCAGCTATCTCGGCTGGGGCAAGACGACGCAGCTCGGCTACGGTCTTGGCCTGGCCATGGGCGCGAAGCTCGCGTGCCCGGATAAACTCTGCATCAATGTCTGGGGCGATGCGGCCATCGGCTTCACCGGTATGGATTTCGAAACCGCAGTGCGCGAGCGCATTCCGATTCTCTCGATTCTGCTCAACAACTCGGCGATGGCGATCGAACTCAACGTGATGCCGGAAGCGACGAAGAAATACCGCTCGACCGATATTTCCGGCGATTATGCGGCGATGGCCCGCGCCTTCGGCGGTTATGGCGAGCGCGTCACCAAGCCCGAAGAGATCATTCCGGCGATCAAGCGCGGCATCGAACAGACGCGTAACGGCAAACCCGCACTGCTCGAGTTCATCACCGCGCAAGAAACGAAAGCGTCGCGCATATGAAGCGCTTAGCCGTTTTCGCTTTGGCCGGCCTGTGCGCGATGGCCAGCGCCGCCGGGGCTGCGCAACTGACTCCGATGGCTCCCGGACTTCATCAGCATTTGCAATGCGACCGCGGCTACGTCGCTATCGATGTTTCTGCGGCGAGCTTAGCTGCGGAGCCGCAGGCCGTCGTGGTCACGACGAGCATTTCGCTCGGCACGGTGACGACCAAGACGCGCGCCTTACGCGTCGCCGACCGTCAGGGCAACATCTATGCGCTCGGTTACGTGGGGGCCGACGGCGCACCGAAACGTTTCCCTAAGCGGCTCTTGCTCCCAGCTAGCCCGCCCGTCGCCGGCGAACGAAGTAGTTACTTCAACGTCCGCGGCACGCTGATCGAGAAGCGCTTTGAGGGCACGAAGGCGGGCGGTTACCTGTTTTCAGACTACCTGTCGGGCCGGAAGCTCAATAGCGTTACGTACGTTCCGGCGATTGGAATTGTCGGCGCGCGGTTTTTCGGCATGCCGGACGGCGGCGATCTCGTCTGCCGCGCCCCGCATACGTGATGCTAGGCTGAGATGAGCACGCGCTGCGCGGAAGCGAGCGACGGCTCGTCGACGATCCAATTGCTGCCGAGCCCGACTTCGCGCAGCAGCGCGCGCCCGGTGGGGGGCACCTGCGTGAAGCACACGCGAACATCGCGGTAGCGGCCGTGTAGCGACTCGGCGAGTTCGCACAGCGCGTCCCAAGACCAGCGCGCCGTCAACTGCAGTGAAATGACGATCGCACGGCCGCTGGCCGCGGCATCGCCGAGCGAGGCGGCGACCTTCCGCGCTATTGCGGACGTGAAATCGCCGACGGGGAGGATGAGGATCGTGGCGTTTTCCATGTGCGCATTGTTACCCACATTCTTGGCAAGGCGCTCGGGCTGGGCTGGGAGGAGTTCACAGGCTGCAGCCGTTGCGACGCGGCTGGGGTTATGGTGAAAGCGATGAACACCCAAACTTCCCCCATTACCGTCGTTCCCACGCAGGTCGCGCTCGAGGGCGGCGGCTTTCAGATACGCCGCGCCTTTCCGGTTGCCGGTCTCTCGTATTTCGATCCGATCTTGCTGATCGACGAGATGGGGCCGGTTAATTACGGCCCGGGCGAGGCGATCGGCGCGCCGGACCACCCGCATCGCGGCTTCGAAACCGTCACCTACATCATCGAGGGTGCGATGGAGCATGAGGATTCGCACGGCCATCGCGGCGCCTTGCGCCCCGGCGACGTGCAATGGATGACGGCCGGTGCGGGCGTGATTCACTCCGAGATGCCGGCTGCGGATATTCTGCGCGATGGTGGACGCGTTCATGGCTTCCAGATTTGGGTGAATCTGCCGAAGGCGCAGAAGCTCGCCACGCCGCGGTATCAAGAGTATGCAAGCACGAGTCTACCGATCGTTACCGGCCCGGGAATGTGGGCGCGCGTTATCGCGGGCGAACTCGACGGCCGGCGCTCGCCGATTGAAACCACGGTTCCGACGACGATGCTGCACGTGAAGCTCGACGCGAATGCACGGCTGTCGATTCCGATCGCACCCGGTTCGAACGCGATCGTGCATACGATCGACGGTGATGGCCGCATCGGCGATACGCCGGTGGCCGACCATCATGCCGCGCTCATTCCGAACGCCCCTGCGGCGCTCGAACTAACGTCGGGTCCGAATGGCTTCGAAGCGCTCGTGCTCGCCGGTATGCCGCTCAACGAACCGGTTGCGCGCTATGGGCCGTTCGTCATGAATACGAACGCCGAGATCGAGCAGGCGTTTCGCGACTACCAGGCCGGCCGCTTCGGCGAGATCGCGCGCGCCTCCTAAACAGGCGTTTCACCCAGGATGCGGAAGGGCGAAATTCCTGATGCAGACACGCGAAACGCCGGCGCAGGCTAGCGACGAAACCGGTTCGTCAACGGTCGCGCCGACAGGCAAATTTCTCCGCAACACATGGTACCCGATCTTGTGGTCGTCGGACCTTGCCGCGGACCAGCTCATCGGTCGCGTCGTGCTCGAAGAACCGATCGTGTTCTTTCGCAAAGACGACGGCGCGCCGGCGGCCATCGCCGACATGTGCGCGCACCGGTTCGCGCCGCTGCATCTCGGCAAGCGACGACCCGGCGACCGTATCCGGTGCCTCTATCACGGGCTCGAATTCGACGCGACGGGCGCCTGCGCGTTCAACCCGCACGGCGACGGCCGGATCCCGGCGAACTCGACGATTCGCAGTTATCCGATGGTCGAGAAGCATCGCATCCTGTGGTTGTGGATGGGTCACCGCACGCCGGATCCGGCGCTGATTCCGGACTTCAGCGTCTTCGATACGGACGATGAGAATGCGCTCACCAAATTCGATTACATCCACATGGCCGCCAACTACGAATTGACAACCGATAATTTGATGGACTTGAGCCACACGGCGTTCTTGCACGAGGGCTTACTCGGCAACGAACACACCGTGCGCGGCGAAGTGTCGGTTCGCCAAGAAGGCAACGCCGTGATCGTCTCGCGCTATAATCGGAACGTACCGGTCGTGGCGGTTCACGACTTGGTCTTCCGGCAAGACGGAAAGCCCGTCGATACGTGGGATTCCATTCGTTGGGACGCACCCGGCTGTTTCTTGCTCGACGTTGGCGCGCACGCTCCGGGTGCCACCAAAGCCGAAGGGAGCGGCCTTTATGCCGTCCATTTGCTGACGCCGGAAACGGCGACCTCGACGCACTATAATTTCTCAGCCGTCCGGCAGAACATGGCTGCGGGAGCGCGCCCGAGCCCTGAGATCAGCCGGAGGATCGGGGAGATGCGCCGCGACATCTTCATCAATCAAGATGCAATGATCATCGAAGCGCAGCAAGAAAACATCCGCCGCTATCCCGACCGCACGAAACACCCGGCCCTCTTTTCAACCGACGCCGGTCCCGCCCGGCAACGGCGCGTTCTGCGTCAACTCTTAGCCGCCGACGTCGACTAGAGGAACTCATCGTATGAACGAACGCGCCCTCGTTTCGCATCCCTCGCTTTCGTTCGAGGGCAGTCAGATCATGCTGCGTGCGGCGGAGTCCAAAGCAACGGAAATCGGCGTGCCGATGTGTATCGCAATCGTCGATGCGGGCGGCCATCTCCTCGCGTTCTCGCGCATGCAGGGTGCGCGCACGGGGAACATCAAGCTCGCATTGACGAAGGCGACTTCCGCCGCGATGCGCGAGCGGGCGACGGCCGATGAGTTTACGCTTCGTCCGGAAGACTCATCGCATTCGATTCGGATGGCGCTCGCCGCCGGAACCGACTTGATGACGTCGATGAGCGGCGGCCTTCCGATTCGCAACGACGGTCAGGTCATCGGCGGGATCGGTGTGAGCAACGGCAACCGCGTACACGACACCATGGTTGCCCAAGCCGGCATCGACGCGCTCAGCGGAAGCTGAAAGAAAAGGCGGCCCTCATGGAAGCTGACTTCCGAACAGGTGCAGGCCGGCCATGTTCGCGTGAAGGAGCGAGGCAGCAGTGAGGTCGACGCCGGTTAACGTGGCATTGCTCAGGTCGCTTCCGTCAAGAATTGCATCAGTGAAGTCGACCCCGGTGAGTTTTGTTGCGTGCAAGTCGGCGTGACTCATATCGGCGCGCGTGAAGTCGTCGCCCTCGAGTGCCGAGTGCGAAAAGTTCACGCCGTTGAGATTTGCGCGCGTAAAATCGTCGCCTACGAGCGAGATGTTGCTCAAGTCGAGTCCGCGCAGATCGCGGCGCGTGAAGTCGCACCCGATGCAGTGCCGGATCAAATCGCGCGTCAGCGGTCCGCTCGTGTCGGCGCCAACGAGTATTCCATGGCCCGGTACCACGTTGCTGATCTTGCGCTGCACGATCATAGGCGCGACCTTCACTGCATGCGCTGCGGGCGGAGCCGCAGCGGCCGGTTCTTCCATCGTGTCGGTTTGCCTATCGGCTTGCGCGATCACGATCGGCGGCGCGCTCGCGGCGAGGCCGGCGACACCGGTTGCCGCTAGGATTGTGATTGCGAATGCGGCTGCGCGGACATACCGTTGGCCGGCCGGGTTTTCGTCCAGCAGCCGTTCGATGCGCATGGAAATCTGTTTGCGCGTGAGCATTGCGCCCGGCGCGACGACGACGTGTTCGGGCATGCGCATTTCTTGGGCCATCCGCCAGAGCGTCGAGGCGTAGCGCTTGGCATCGTGCGTGCGCGCAACGACGGCTTCGTCGGCGGCGACTTCGCGTTCGAGCGCGATGCGCCGGCCGAGGATCCATACCAGCGGGTTGAACCAGAAGATACGTTCGGTCGCACGTTGCGCGAGGTTCGACCAATCGTCGTAGTGCGTGAGGTGCGCGTACTCGTGCATGATCAGCGGCTCGATCGACGTGAGTCCGTCGGCCGTTGCCATATCGGTCGGTAGAAGAATGACGGGCCGGCGGAAACCCACTGCAATCGGCGTTTCGGTCTCGTACGACAGGCGCAGATAAATCTCGCGACCGGCCGTCGTCGTCAACCACGGCAGTTCGGTGGCGAGCCCGCCGTCAAGCGGGCTGGACCGGCCCTTGAGTCCGCGCACGCGGACGAGGCTGCGCCCAAGACCGGCCACGCCGATGAGCGCACCGAGCGCCCAAACGAGGACGACGCCGCGCGCGACAAGCGGCGCCACGTCGGGCGGCCCCGGAATGCGCAGGACGAATGCGGGGTTGGGCGCCGGTGCAGCTTCGCGTGCTGACGTTGAGGGCTGGTGCGGAGCACCGGTGGCTGTCAGATGAGCGGCGGGGCCGCCAGGCATCGGACCCATGTCGCCGGCGGCTCCGGCCAGGGAGCCGCGCACGAGCATGACCGCCAAGATCACGACCGGGGCGAAGCCGGCCGCCGCCAGCGCGAGCGACCAGAGTCCTTGACGCGTTGCGGCGGCGGGGCGGGTGAGGGCTATCATGCCGGCAACCAGCCCGCCCAGCACGAGCGATAGGAGCAGGCTTGCCACCAGCGCCCAGAGCGCGGCGGCGACGATGGTGCCGATCACGCCGGGCCGGCCTTCCGATCGATCAGCTCGCGGAGGCGGGCCAGTTCGGCTGCGTCGATGGACTCCGACTCGAGCAGGTTGAGGACCAATTCGCGCGGCGAGCCGCCGAAGAACCGGGCCACCATGTGGTTGACCACGTCGCGCTGAGCCGCGTCGCGCTCGACGTTGGCCCGGTAAATGAACGCCCGTCCCAACGCTTTGTGGGAGAGATAGCCCTTCTGTTCGAGGATGCGCAGGGTGGTCAGGACGGTGTTGTAGGCCAGCGGCGGCTCCCCGACGCGGTCGAGTACCTCAGCTACGCTAAGCGGCCCGTTCGTCCAGACGATATCCATCAGCCGGTACTCGGCCTCGGTCAGGGTCGGGGTCTTTTTGCGGGCCATGGGCCGACAATACATCAGGCCCGGGGTCACTGTCAACTAAAGAATCCGTTTTTGCCCCTCGGGTCCCGGAAACTCCGGGTGCCGTAGGGAAGGTCGTAACAACCGCAACGCTTTGCAGCACCGGAGGCTCCGTCCATGACCGTCGTCCAGCAACAAGATAGCCTCGAGCAGCTTTTTGATGAGGCCGTCCTCGAGCACGCCGAGCCGCTTTGGCCGCTGCTGAGCACCGTCTCGCCGCCGTTCCCCGTCGCGAAGGCGGCGCCGTACGTGTGGAGCTACGAGCGGCTGCGGCCATTTTGCGAACGCGCCGCGCGTCTGGTCGGCACCGACCTCGCGGAACGTCGCGTGTTCATGTTGATCAATCCCAAGCTGAAAGCGCCGTACACGACCGACACGCTCTACGCCGGGCTGCAAACGATTCTCCCCGGAGAGACCGCGCGCGCGCATCGGCATTCGCCGTTCGCGTTGCGTTTCATCATCGAAGGCGAGCGCGGCTTTACCGCAGTTGAAGGCGAGAAAGTCATGATGGAGCGCGGCGACATGGTGCTGACGCCGTCGTGGGAATGGCACGATCACGGTAACGAGGGCGATCGTCCGATGATCTGGCTCGACGGTCTGGATTTGCCGCTGTGGCAAGTGCTGCCGAGCAACTTCACGGAACACTACGCGAACGCGCGCTATCCGTCGGAACTGCTCAAGACCGCATCGAATCGCAAGTACCCCTGGGCCGAGATGCAACCGAAGCTCGATGCCGCGAAGGGAACGGTCGCCGAAGAACGCTATCGTATGCGCGCAAACGGCGCCGAGATCAGCGCGACCATCGGCGCATCGGCGTTTCGCATCGATAAGGGCGCGCAGACCGCGCCGCTTCGCGAGACCGCGAGTGCGGTGATGCATGTGTACGAGGGCAGCGGTCAGACCCGCGTCGGCGACACGGTCCTCACCTGGAAGCAAGGCGATTCGTTCGCGTTGCCGGCGTGGCAGAAGATCGTCCACGAGAACACGGGCGCCGGTCGCGCCTACCTGTTCCGCTTCGACGATCGGCCGCTCATGTCGGCACTCGGCGCGCTACGCACGGACGCAGGCTAGACGGGAACCTCGGTTAGGCCCATGAGCGTGCGGATGCGGTCGCGATCCGCGCGCAGGTGGGCGGCGTCGCCTTCGTAGACGATACGCCCGCCGTCCATCACGTAGGCCCGATCGGCGAATTTAAGCGCGAGGAGTGCGTTTTGCTCGACGAGCAAAATCGAAACGCCGCGGTCCTTCATCTCCTTGAGAATGTGGTAAACGTTCTCAACGATCATCGGGGCCAAACCTTGCGACGGCTCGTCGACGAGCAATAACGTCGGGTTCGTCGCGAGCGCGCGGCCGATCGAGAGCATCTCCTGCTCGCCGCCCGATAGGCGGCCGGCTTTGCGCGCGCGCAATTCTCCGAGCTTCGGGAGATGCTCCATGACGCGTGCGATCGTCCATTCACCGGTCCGGCCGTTTTCAGCCAACTGCAGGTTCTCGAGCGTCGTGAGATCCTTGAACATTCGCCGGCCCTCGGGAACATAACCGATGCCGAGCCGCGCAATTCGGTAAGCCGGCCAACCCGTGATGGCGTTGCCCTCGAAGGCGACGGCGCCCGATCGCAGCCGCATGAGGCCGAGAATGCAGCGCATGGTCGTCGTTTTGCCGGCACCGTTGAGGCCGAGCAGCGCCACGATCTCGCCTTTGCCCACCGACAGCGACACGTCGCGCAGGATGTGGCTCTTGCCGTAGTAGGCGTTGAGCGCCTCGACGCAGAGCAGATCAAACATGTTCGATGACCTCTTTGCCGAGATACGCGTCGCGAACCGCGACGTCGGCAGCGATTTCGGCCGGCGAACCCTCAGCGAGCAGCCGGCCGCGGTCGAGTACGGTGATCCGGTGCGCGAGCGATAACACGACGCGCATGTTGTGTTCGACGAAAAGAACGGTCAGCCCGAGACGATCGTGAAGGTCCCGAATCACGCTGATGACGCGGTCGGTCTCAGCCTCGGCGAGGCCCGCCATCGGCTCGTCGAGCAGAACGAGTTTCGGATCGGTCGACAAACTCATCGCGATTTCGACCAGCCGTTGGCTGCCGTGCGAGAGCTCGCTCACCGTGCGCGACTTCGCCGCTGCAAGACCTACGAATCCGAGCAGCTCGTCGACTCGGGCTTCGATTTCGTCGCGTTGCTTGGCGTTCGGCAACGTCAGGCGAAAGGCAACGCCGCGTTTGGCTTGCGTGCCGATCAGCAGATTTTGATGGACGCTCAAGTCGGGGAAGATGCTCGGCGTTTGAAACGTGCGGCTCATTCCGCGCCCGATGCGCCGCCAATTCGGTTCGTTCGTAATGTCGGCGCCGTCGAACCGCACCGTACCGGAGTCGGGAAAGAAGAAGCCGGAAAGCGTGTTGAAAAACGTCGTCTTGCCCGCGCCGTTCGGGCCGATGACGGCGTGGATCGAACCGCGCCCGACCTCGATCGATACGCGGTCAACGGCTTGAACGCCGCCGAATTTCTTCGACACAGCGTCGGCGATAAGCAGTGCGTCGCTCACTGAACGGAATCCGACTGGATCGTCGCGCGGGCTTGATCGATGGCCACCGCCGGAACCAGCTCTTCCGCCGGCTCAGCGGTCACGCGGCCGCGGGCGAGAGCATCGCCGATCGACCCGAGTATCCCCTTCGGAAATCCGAGAACGCACGCGATGAAGAACCCCCCGAGGAAGATCTCCCAGGCGGGCGTGATCGTCGAGATGATGTCTTTGCCGATGACGAAAATAATCGCGCCGACGAGCGGCCCGAAAATCGTTCCGGCGCCGCCGAGCATCGTCATCAGGATGAAGTCGCCCGACTCGTGCCAATCGAGCAGCAGCGGGAAAGCGAAGCGCAACAGCAAGCCATAGAGTGCGCCGGCCAGTCCCGCGTATACGGCGGCGATGAGGATGCCGACAAGGATGAACCGGTCGGCATTGAGACCGAGGTAGCGCACGCGCAATTCGTTTTGCTTGATCGCAACGAGCGTCTTCCCGAACGGCGAACGGACGATCAGCCAAAACGAGACGATCGCAATTGCGAACAGCGCATACGTGATGTAATACATGCCGGTCTCATCGACCGCTCCATGAAGCGGTCCGAGAGCGATTGGCGGCCGCGCGAACGACATGCCGTCTTCGCCGCCGGTTACGTCCGAATAGCGATACGCAATGAAGTAGAAGACTTGGCCGAACGCGAGCGACAACAAACCGAAGTAGATATTGCGCCGGCGCAGCAAGAACGGCGCGATGATCAAGGCACCCACGAGTGCCGCGGCTATGCCCAAGAGAATTGCGACGACGAAGCCGACGTGAAGATTCTTGATCGAAAGTCCGGCCCCGTACGCGCCGAGTCCGAACAGCGCCGCGTTACCGAAGATCGGCAAACCCGTGTAGCCCAGGAGAATGTTGACGCCCATCGCGGCGATGGCCGTGAGCAAGACTTCGGACAAGAACGACGTGTCGATATGGACGATCCCGCCGATCCAGGGCCCAAAGGCCAGCACGACCAGGACGGCTAGCCCGGCGATGATGCCTCGGTTTCGGTTCATCCGAACAGGCCTTCCTCGCCGAACAGGCCGCGCGGCCGGATCAAGAGGATGACCGCCATGATGATGTACATCGACACGTCGCTCGCAGCCGGGAAGAAGAGCGTCATCAGGCTGATCGTCATACCGATGAGCAAACCGCCGGCGATCGCTCCGAGCAGGCTGCCCATCCCGCCCACGATTACGGTTACGAACGCGGGCATGAGCAACGCGTTTCCGGAGGTCGGGTTCAGGCCGAGTTGCGTGGCCGCCAGCACGCCCGCCAAACCCGCCAGCAGCACTCCCAAGCAGAAATTGACCATGTAGAGCACTTGCGTGTTGGTTCCCAGCGCGGCGATCATCTCCGTGTCTTGGACGGCGGCACGCAGCCGCAGACCGAAGCGTGTCCGATTGAGAAACAACCACAACGCCGACATCGCGATCACCAACACCGCCGCCGTGAAGAGTTGAATCGTCGGTACTTGGAACGCGCCGAACGAAACGCCGCCTTGCAACGAAGCCGGCGCGCTTACCGGAACGCCGTTGGAACCCCAAATGAGTCGGTAGACCTCCTCGGCGATCAGCGACAATCCAAACGTAAGCAAGAGGCTATAGAGCGGATCGCGCCCGTAGAGCGGCCGCATCAGGCCGCGCTCGATCGCGAGACCGACGAGTGCCGTCAGGATCGGCGCAGCGATGAGCACGACCGCGAAGGGCGCGCCGATCGCTGCCAGCATGAAGGCGAAGTATCCGCCGAGAGTCAGGAAGCTCCCGTGCGCCATGTTGATGACGCCGGTGAGGTTCATGATCAACGATAGCCCAATTGCAATCGAAGCGTAGAACGCTCCGAGCATCAGGCCGTTGACGATTTGTGGCGCAAGGTGCTCGAGCATCCCGACTCCTAGGCGTTGATCCGGTCGCGCAGCTTAGGACGGGTAGGTGATCGTGCAAACCTTCGCTTTTTCGGCGACGGTCTGCTCGACTTTATCCGCGGCCTGCGAGCCGATAATTTTGAACAGATTGTCCTTATCGCCGGCTGTCCCGTTGGCCTGAATCTCACCGATGAGCATCGGCCACATCAGTTGGTGGTCTTCCTTGCGGAAGTAGGCCGAGCCCTGAAAGATCGAATTGAAGTGGGAGTTCTCGAGCGCCCGGCAAGTCTTTACGGCGTCGGTCGACTTCGCTTCAGCCATTGCCCACAGCACGCGGTCCATCGAAATGTAGCCGAATGCGCTACGTGCCGACGGCGTCTTGCCGAACCGTTTCTTATATTCGGCGACAAAGCGGCGTGCCGGGGTGCCGGCCGGGCCGACCGATAGCGGTGAGTCGTAATACCACTCGACGCCCCAGAACCCGACGCGGGCTTCCACCGGAAGTGCCTCGACGGCCTCGAGTTCGCATTGCGGGCCGCCGATCGGCGTGGATTTCGCGATGCCGAACGCTGAGGCTTGCTTGAGGGCGTTCACGAACTGATCGCCTTGGTTGAGCACGATGAGCAGGCTTGGCTTCGCGCTTTGAACCTTGGTCAGGACCGGGCTGAAGTCGGTCAACGTGAGCGGTACCAGATCGTTCGCGATGATCTCGACGCCGAGCTTTTTGGCCACGTCCACGTAGCCGTCGTAGAGCGAGTGGCCGAACGCGTAGTCGGGCGTGATGAGATACCACTTCTTGCCGAACCGCTCCGCGAGATCGACCCCGGTGGCGTGCGTCTCCATCCAGGTCGAGTGACACACGCGGAACGTGTTCCAATTACAGTTTTTCCCGGTGACGTCGTCGGTGTGACCGCCGGAATCCATGAACAACACGCCCAGCGAGTTGGCAGCGCCGGAGACCGAAAGGCTAATACCGCTGTTGATCGTGCCGATCAGCGCGACACAATTGTTCTGCTGCACCAGCTTGCGGGCTTTTTGGACGCCGACGCCGGGATCGTTCGCATCGTCTTCGGCGAAGGTCACGACCTTGCGGCCCATGACGCCGCCGCGGGCGTTCCATTCGTCGACGGCCATCGCGATGCCGGCGCGTTCGTACTCGCCGTAGGTGGCGTAAATTCCGGTTGTCGGCTCGACGAGCCCGATCGCTAAATCGGCGGCGGCGTCGCCGATGCGCGGAAGGAACGCCGGTATGCCGAAGCCGGCGGTGGCGGCGACGGCGCTCTTTAGCACCGTCTTACGTGAGATCGTGCGTGGTGCCATATCGTCAACTCCTAATGCTAGCGTGGGCCGCGAGAAAAAAAGGGAACACTTAGTCCTTGGAGCCTGCCGTAACCAGATTGACCGCTAATTGTCGGAGCGCGCAGGAAACTTCCTTTCTTGGCGTCCTCACGATCGATCGGCGCGGCAAGGCGGCGGGACGTGTCGACCGAACGACGACGAGCGTGAGGGAAGAACGGTCGGAGCCGAAGGTCGTCCTCCTCGTGCGGCTGCTGAGCGCCATCGACGACGGCCGGTATTCGTTCGAGGAACTCAAGGACCGCATCGCCGACGAGAAGCCGCCCAGTACGCGCAGTCTACGGCGCTACCTCGCCGTGCTCTCGGATGCGGGCTTTCCATGGTACTTCGACCGGAATACCTCGACGTATAAATTCGCTGAGGGCTACAGCCTGCGCCGGCTCAACCTCAGCCAGCGCGAATTGCTCGGCCTGGTGACTCTCAAGCGGCTCGGTTCGTCCCTCGGCGGAACGCTCTCGGCCTACATCGACGAGACGACCTCGAAACTGCTCCAATCGAGCGATCAGCGGTCGGCGACCGCCATGCAGTCGTCGTCGCTTGCGATCCGGCTCGAATCGGTCGCCCTGGAACCGCAGGTGGAGCGTAACTTCGAAACGCTACAGACGGCCGAGCGTGACCGGCGCGGCGTGCGCTTCGATTACATCGACAAGAACGGTGCCAAGACGCAGCGGCGCGTCGACCCATACGGCTTCATCGTATCGAACGGCCGCATCTATCTCGTCGCCTACGATCACGCGCGCTCGGATATGCGCGTCTTTGCCATCGACAACGTCGATACGATCGCGGTCCAACCGCAAACGTTCGAGCGGCCGACGGACTTCAACCTCGAAGCGTACGGCGCGCATTCGGTGAGCGGCGTTTGGCAAGGCACCGATTTAACCGACGTGACGGTCCGCTTTTCACCGGTGATTGCCAAGGCGGCCACGGCGGCGAGCATCGCGCGCGATCGGCGCATCGAGCGTCACGAGGATGGTTCGGTCGAGATCACCTACAGCGTTGCGGATCCGCTCGCAATCGTGCGCTGGTCGCTCAGTTGGGGCACCGAGGGCGAAGTGATCGCGCCGCCGAGCGCGCGCGAACACGCGCGCACGATCGCGCGTACACTCGCCAAAACGTACGAGCTCTAGTTTACGCTGAGCGCGACGACGCCGCGGGACGTGGGCCCCGCGGCATCGATCAACACGAGAACTCGATCTGCGCACGTCCTCGCCGATCAGCTCGGCCATTACGGCGTCGTACTTCGTTAAGGAGCCTGAGAGCGGCGAACAGCAGAACCGTGCGTCGTAACCGATTCCCTGCGAGTTTCTCGTCACTCGCCCGCCAGTAAACCGGCGTGGGTGGAGCATACGTCGCTCGCCAGGGCAATGCAATATGGCGCTTGCAGTTATCCACAAGAAAGTTACGTTGTCCACCGCGCTCGCCTGGGCGTCCACGTTATCCACCGAGAAAGCCTTGCCATGCTCGTAATCGTTCGCATATTCGTAGCTGCAGCGTTAATGGCGTGTACCCCGATGGCGGCGGCGATTGCCGCGCCCTCGCCGATCGGCATCGTGCTACTCCACGGCACCGCCGGCGTGCCGCTCGGGTCAGCGGGCCGAAACGGTCGGGTTATCGGAGGGAACCTCGTCGCGAGCTTACGCAAGGCCGGCTACCGCGTCGAAACACCCGAGATGTGCTGGTCGGGTGCGCGTATCTACGACCACCCGTACACCGAATGCTTTGCCGACATCGACGCCGCTATCGCTCGGCTGCGCGCGCAGGGTGCGACGCAGATCGTTGTCGGCGGGCTAAGTATGGGCGCTAACGGCGCGATTGGTTACGCGGCGACGCATCCTGGCTTGCTCGGCGTGATCGCCTGTGCGCCGGCCCACGACCCTGCCGCCTACGTCGGTAAAGCCGCTATCGACGATGCGCTCGTTCAAGCGAATGCGGCTGTTGCTGCCGGCACCGGTGATAGAGTGCAGACCTTTCCCGATTTCGACGGCAGCAAAAGGCCGCCGACGTTCCCGGTGCGCGCGACGCCGCGCATCTATGTGAGCTTTTTCGATCCCGACGGGCCGGCCAACATCAGCACCAACGCGGAGCATCTTAGCGTGCCGATCGTGTGGGTCTCCGGAACGCGCGACCCATCCCAAACGAACAGTGCCAATGAGTTCGCACTCGTTCCGGCCAATCCGTTGAACAAATACGTGAGCGTCGACGCGGAACACCTCGACACGCCCGACGTCGGGGCGAGTGCGATCGTTAACTGGATGCACGCGCTGAGCGCGGGAGCAGGTACATGAAGAAGATTCTCGCAGCGTTTGCCGCTGCAGCCGTCTGGCTCGCAACGCTGGCGGCCATTCCGACCGGGCAGCCGGTCGACGGCGTCCATTGCGATCAGATGGAAGGCAACGTTCTGCATATCCATCAGCACCTCGCCATCTTCGATCACGGCAAACCGGTCGGTATCCCCGAGGACGTGGGCCGGCCGTTGGTGGGCAACTGTTTCTACTGGCTGCACACGCACACGCCGGACGGCATCATCCACGTCGAATCGCCGACGATGCGTTCGTACACGCTCGGTCAGTTCTTTGCCGTTTGGGGCGAGCCGCTATCGCGCACGAACGTGGCCGGCGCGAAGCCGCGGCCGGGCGAGCACACGACGATCTGGGTCGACGGTAATCTGTATGCCGGAGATCCACAACAGATCGAACTGACCTCGCATCTCGACGTCACGATCGACGTCGGTCCGCCGGCCAAGAAACCCGTGCCGTACACAGCCTGGAACGGACTTTAACGACCGCGTAATGTCAGAAAGCCCCGTGGCGCGAACCACGGGACTTTCTTCATGCGAGTTTCTGGTGTTGCGCACGCCCGCGCCGATTTCTCAGCCCAGTGCGGCGTCGAAGGCCATTAGGTTTCGGGGTGACTCCGATTTCTCGGTGCCGGTCCTTACTCGCCGCGACTGTCTCGCCAGTCGCACGACAATCGCTTGTCGTGATTCCATGATGTCACACGTGAAATCCGATTGCAAGAGCCTGCATGCGCTGCGATAGGGTTATCCACAAGAACTTTTTGTTATACACGGTGATCCACCGGTACTCACCGTTTCCACAGCCGATTTAGACCAGTTTGCCTGACGTTTTTTCGAGCAGGTCCCAGGCTGTCGCGCCGAATTCGGTCTTCCAGCGGCCGTAGAACGGCTTGAGCGGGGCGCGCATCGAATCGGCATCGGCGGTATTGAATAGCATGCCTTCGCGACGTAGTTTATCGGCCGTCGCAGTACTCTGCTGTTCGGTGTCGCGGCGCTCGAGTACGGCCGCGCGGTCGGCGTGGCGTAAGATGATCGTCTGCATCGCCGGCGGCAGCGCGTTCCACGCATCCATGTTGCCGAGAAACCAGAAGATCGTCGCCGTGTGATTGGTGACGCTCAAATACTTCTGAACTTCGTTGAACTTCGAAACGTCGATCGTGCTGTACGGCGTTTCTTGCCCGTCGACGATTTTCGTTTGCAACGCGAGATAGAGTTCGGGAAACACGATCGGTGTCGGCGACGCACCGAGCGTCTTGAACAAGTCGACGGAAATCGGTGCGGGTGGCGTGCGGATTTTGAAACCGGCAAAATCGGCCGCACTGCGAATCGGGTGCGAAGACGCCGTGACTTGGCGCATACCGAAATTGAAAACGCGCGGAAATGCGAAGATCCCCTTGTCCATGATGAGCTTGCGCAGGTACGCGCCGAGGGGGCCGTCGTACGCGCTTTCGGCCTTTGCTGCGGTCGGGAAGACGAAGCCGAGGCCGTCCATTGAAACGCCGGGAACGACCGACGAGAGCGAGACGCCCTGGATGATCATGAACTGCACCGCACCCGAACGCAGTTGCGAGAGCTGCGCGAGTTCGCTGCCGAGTATGTTGTTGGGGAAGATCTTGACGTCGATCGCGCCGTTCGTTTCGCGCTTAACCGCATCCCACATTTCGGCTGACCGGACGTGCACGGCCATGTTCGTCGGCGTGCCGTGCGCCATCTTGTAATCAAATTGCGCCGCTTTCGCGGGTGAGCGTACGATAGCGATCGATGCAAATGCCGACGCGGTGCCGGCAACGAAGCGCGAGCGCGAAACCCGAAGTGTCATAGACCGGTGCCTCCAACGTAAGGAAATCTGTTACGTTTGGGGTAAACGATTCCGGAACGTGAATTCCTTCCCAGAAGGCGAAGTGCCGTTCGCCGGGCGATATGCCTGGACTGCTGTCGTCGACCGCTGGATCGGCTATCTGACCGAGCCGCTGGCTGCGGTGCTCTTGGTTGTGGAGGTCGCGATCCTCGCCGCCGGCGTGTTTTCGCGCTACGTCATGCACAACGCGATCGTCTGGACGGACGAGCTGGCCACCATCTTACTCTTGTGGCTGGCGATGCTCGGCGCGGTGTCGGCCTACCGGCGCCGCGAGCATATCCGGCTGACCGCGGTCGTGCGGCGTATGAGTGCCGAGACGGCGTCGCTCCTCGATGTCATCTCGTCGGTTGTCGTGGCGCTCTTCGCACTCGAATTGTTTCCCGCGAGCCGCGCCTTTTTGATCCAAGAGCAGACGGACATCACACCGGTACTCGGCATTCCGCGCTCGGACATCATCGCGTCGATCGTCTTGGCATTCGTTTTGTTTCTCGTCATTTCGGTGTTGCGCTTGTTCGAGGCTCCGCCAAAACAGGTGGGGATCGTCATTGCCGCCGCGGCGGTGGTCTGCGTCGCGGCGTACTTCGGCCGGCCGCTTCTCGTGCCGCTCGGAACCTTCAACCTGGTGCTATTTTTCGTGCTGCTCGTCGGCGCGTGCGTAGCGATCGGTATTCCGATCGCGTTCGCGTTTGGATTCGGGACGCTGAGCTATCTGGCGCTGACGACGACGGTTCCGTTGAGTACCGTTGTCGACCGGATGGATGAGGGCATTTCGAGTTTGATCTTGCTCGCCATTCCGCTGTTCATCGTACTCGGGCTCTTGATGGGCAACGCCGGCATCGCGAAGCGGTTGGTCAACGCGTTGGCGAGCGTCGTCGGTCACTTGCGCGGCGGGCTGGGCTTCGTGCTCGTGTTCGCAATGTATCTGGTCTCCGGCATCTCCGGTGCGAAAGCCGCCGACATGGCAGCGGTCGCGCCGGTGCTCTTCCCGGAGATGGAACGGCGCGGCACGCCGCGGCCGGAACTCGTGGCGCTGCTTGCATCCTCGGCGGCAATGGCGGAAACGATCCCACCGAGCCTGGTGCTGATCATCATTGGATCGACGACCGGCGTATCGATCGCGGCGCTCTTCGCGGCCGGACTCGTTCCGGCAGCACTCGCTGCTTTATTTTTGCTTGTGGTGGTTTGGTTTCGCTCGCGCGGCGATCGCACCGAACTCGCGCCGCGCCCGGCACTGCGCGATATCCTGTGGGCGTTCTTCGTCGCGATACCGGGCTTCGTCTTACCGTTCGTGATTCGCGCTGCGATCCTCGGCGGCGTTGCGACCGCGACCGAAGTCAGCACGATCGGCATCGTCTACACGATTCTCGTCGGCGTGTTCATCTATCGCGAGTTCGACTGGCGTCACATGTACCCGGTGCTGCGCGCAACAGCGAGCCTGACGGGCGCGATCATGCTGATCATTGCAACCGCAACTGCAATGGCATGGGCGCTCACGCAATCGGGCTTCGCCGATCAGCTCGCAACCGCGCTCGCTAACGCGCCTGGCGGCAAGGCCGGCTTCATGGCGCTCGCCATCGTGCTGTTCTTGGTACTCGGGTCGATCCTTGAAGGCATCCCGGCAATCGTGCTCTTCGGGCCGCTCTTGTTCCCGATTGCAAAAGCGGCCGGCATCTCTGAGGTGCACTTCGCAATCGTCGCCGTGCTGGCCATGGGGATCGGCCTGTTCGCGCCGCCGTTCGGTGCCGGCTACTACGCAGCGTGCGCGATAGGAAGGTGCGATTCAGATCTCGCGGCGCCACGAATCGTGCCGTATCTGCTCGCGATCGTCCTCGCGCTCATCTGCGTAGCGGCGATCCCGCAGCTGTCACTCGGCTTCGGACCGGCGCATCAGTAGAGCAGCGATGGCCTTAGGCCCCACTGACAGTGGTGGGCGGTTAAGTCGCGGTGCCGAGGTACGCGGCGGTAACATCACGGTTGTCGAGCAGCTCTGCGCCGGTTCCGCTGAGGACGATGCGGCCGCGTTCCATGACGTAGGCGCGATCGGCGATCGCGAGGGCGCGGCGGGCGTTTTGCTCGACGAGTAGG
>Ga0182030_10007770_pt1 | contig 22322 bp, 21 predicted proteins | sample 812S3MmetaG_FD_121299 | JGI IMG/M metagenome (GOLD analysis project Ga0182030, IMG submission 121299) | Permafrost microbial communities from Stordalen Mire, Sweden - 812S3M metaG (Illumina Assembly) | ecosystem: Environmental > Terrestrial > Soil > Wetlands > Permafrost | place: Sweden... | reverse complement strand
CGGGGCAGACGATTCCCATCACGCCCCACGGCTCGTTCATCGCCAGGGTGACGAAGCGCGTCCGGGTCGCGTGCACGGCGCCGTCGAACTTGTCGGCGAAGCCGGCGTAATAGAACGCGCGCCTGACCGCGGTCTCGACTTCGGCGCGCGCCTCGCGCGCATGGGCGCCGGTCTGGGCGCTGAGCCGTTCGGAGAATTCATCGGCGCGCGATTCGAGATTCTCGGCGAGGTAATAGAGCACCTGGGCGCGGTTGTGCGCCGTCGCCGCGCCCCAGCCCGACGCCTTCGCCGCCGCCTCGACCGCGTTGCGGACGTCCTTGCGATTGCCGAGCCCGGCGAGGCCGACGACCTTGCCGTCGGGGTCGAGCACGGAATAGGCATAGCCCGAGTCGGGCCGCGCCTGCTTGCCGCCGACATAGAGCTTGGCGGTGCGGTCGATCGCGTCGCCGTCGGGCGCCGGCGCGCGGCCGGGCAGGGCGCTGAGCGCGGCCCTGACCGCCTTGGCGGGCTTCGACGGCGCCGCCGGCGCGACGAGGTATTCGGCCACGCCCTCGCGCCCGCCCTCGCGGCCGAAGCCGCTCTCGCGATAGCCGCCGAAGCTGGAGGCGGCGTCGAACAGATTGGTCGAATTGATCCACACCACGCCGGCCTTGATCTTGGCGGCGACTTCGAAGGCGCGGTTGACGTTTTCGGTCCAAACTGACGCGGCGAGGCCGTAGCGGGTGTTGTTGGCGAGCGCGATCGCTTCGTCCGGGGTGCGGAAGGTCATCGCCGCCAGCACCGGCCCGAAGATCTCCTCGCGCGCCAGGATCGACGCCGGCTCGACGTCGGTCACCAGCGTCGGCGGATAGAAGCAGCCGCGCTCGGGCAGCGGCCCCGGCGCGCGCCACACCGTCGCGCCCTCGCGCTCGCCCGCCTCCACCAGCCGCTTGATGCGCTCGAGCTGGACCGGCGCGACGATCGCGCCGACGTCGATCGACTTGTCGAGCGGGTCGCCGATCCTCAGCTTCTCCATCCGCGCGCGCAGCTTGGCGTACATCCGCTCGGCGATCGATTCGGCGACCAGCAGGCGCGAGCCGGCGCAGCACACCTGGCCCTGGTTGAACCAGATCGCGTCGACCACGCCCTCGACCGCGCTGTCGAGATCGGAGTCCTCGAAGACGACGAACGGCGACTTGCCGCCGAGCTCGAGCGACAGCTTCTTGTCGGTCCCGGCGGTCGCCTGGCGGATCAGCCGGCCGACCTCGGTCGAGCCGGTGAAGGCGATCTTGTCGACGTCGTCGTGGGCGACGATCGCCGCCCCGGTCGCGCCGTCGCCGGTGACAATGTTGACGACGCCGGGCGGCAGGCCGACCTCGACGCAGATCTCGGCGAAGGCAAGCGCGGTCAGCGGCGTCAATTCGGCGGGCTTCAGCACCACCGTATTCCCCGCCGCCAGCGCCGGCGCGATCTTCCACGCCAGCATCAGCAGCGGGAAGTTCCACGGGATGATCTGGCCGCAGACGCCGACCGGCTTGAAGGCCGGAAACTCGTCGGCGATCAGCGAGGCCCAGCCGGCGTGGTGATAGAAATGGCGCGCCGCCAGTGGCGCGTCGACGTCGCGCGACTCGCGGATCGGCTTGCCGTTGTCGAGGCTTTCCAGCATGGCGAGCAGCCGCTCGCGCTTCTGGATGTGGCGCGCGAGCGCGTAGAGATGGCGCGCGCGCGCGTCGCCCGACAGCGCCGACCACGGTTTGAGCGCCTTGCGCGCCGCCGCGACTGCCGCGGCGACGTCGGCCTCCGTCCCCTGGCTGACGCGGGCGATGCGCTCGCCGCGCGCCGGATTGAAGACGTCGAAGAGCTGCGCCGGCGGGGTGAAAGCGCCGGCGATGAAATGGCCGAAGCCGCCGCCGTGCGCGGCGAGCCAGGCGCGCGCGTGCTCGTCGCTCTCAGGCGCGACGCCGTAGTCCATGGTGCGCAGGATGTCTCTCACCGCCGTCATCGTGCGCTCCTCAACGCCCGCGAGTCCCGACCGCTGTCATGGCCGTCCCCGGACTTGATCCGGGGATTGGCCCCGTCGGCGGCAACTTCGCCCGGCAGGCGGCCACTCGCCTTGTCATCCCCGCGAAAGCGGGGATCCAGTCTTCCCGCCGCCTGCGCTCTCGACGGGCGCTGGACCCCCGCTTTCGCGGGGGTGACATTGAAGGATCGCGTTAAGTTCGCGCCCACCGGGCTTGACGGGTTGGAAGTGAAACGCCTCATCGCGCTTCCTCACGCCATCGCGTGGCGGTATGTCGCGGAATAGCGTCCGGTCGCGTAATGGCTGAGCTGGCGCTCGATGTCGGCGATGAGCGAACTCGCGCCGATGCGGAAGAGGTCGTTCTTCATCCACGGCAGGCCGAGCTCCTCCTTCATCAGGATCAGCCAGGTCAGCGCGTCCTTGGCGGTGCGCAGGCCGCCGGCCGGCTTGAAGCCGATCTCGAAGCCGGTCAGGTCGCGGTAGTCGCGCAGCGCGCGCAGCATCACCAGGCTCACCGGCAGCGTCGCGTTGACGTCCTCCTTGCCGGTCGAGGTCTTGATGAAGTCGGCGCCCGCCTGCATCGCCACCATGCTCGCGGAATAGACGTTGCGCAGGGTCTTGAGGTCGCCGGTGGCGAGGATGGTCTTGAGATGCGCCCCGCCGCAGGCCTCGCGCATCGCCTGCACCTCGTCGTAGAGCGCGTTCCAATCGCGGTTGAGCACATGGGCGCGGGTGATGACGATGTCGATCTCGTCGGCGCCCTGGCCGACGGCATATTCGATTTCGGCGAGACGCGCCTTCAGCGGCGTCAGGCCGGCGGGAAAGGCGGCGGCGACCGATGCGACCGGAATGCCCGAGCCTTCGAGCGCCCTGACCGCCGTCGCGACCATCGTCGGATAGACGCAGACCGCGCCGACCGTCGGCGGATCATCGGCGAGACCGAGCGCGGCGACGAGTTCGTCGTCGAGTGGCCGGCGCGCCTTGGCGCACAGCCGCCGCACGCGGCCCGGCGTGTCGTCGCCGGAAAGCGTCGTCAAGTCGAGGCAGGTGATCGCGCGGATGAGCCACGCCGCCTGGTGGTCCTTCTTGACCGAGCGGCGTCCGGACAGGCTCGCGGTGCGGCGCTCGACCGCGCTGGCGTTGACGGCGACCGACTCGAACCACGCCGGCTCGAGCGCGACGCCGGGATTGCGCTGACGATTGTGGCCCGCCGCGGCAGTCGGCGGCGCGATCTGGCTCGCCTCGTTCACTTTCCCCTCCCGCCCGCGCCGCCATCGGCCGCGCGCTTGGTAACATCCCCTCCCGGGGCCATCAAACCGGTCACGCCGGCGCCGGAGCGAACAGCTCGCGGCCGAGCGTGATCTCGCGCTCGAATTCGACCGGCCCGGTCATCAGCACGTGGTCGTCGCTGGCGCGCCATTCGATCGTCAGCGCGCCACCCGGCAGGCCGATGCGCGCCGTCCGATTGGCGAGGCCGAGGCGCGAAGCGGCGACCAGCGTCGCGCAGGCGGCCGAGCCGCAGCCGAGCGTGATCCCCACGCCGCGCTCCCACACCCCGAGCCGGATCGCGTCCGGCGCGACGACCTGGGCGAAAGAGATGTTGGCCTTTTCGGGAAACATCGGATGAGTCTCGAAGCGCGGGCCGACGACCGCGAGCGGGACCGCCGCAACGTCCGCGACCCAGAAGACCGCGTGCGGGTTGCCCATGTTGACGACGCTCGCTTCGCCGTAGTCGGGCAGGCCGGGCAGCGCCAGCGCGACGCGGCGCTCGTCGTCGACCGGCTTGGCCAGCGGAATCTCGCTCCAGGCGAAGCGGGGGGCGCCCATGTCGACGCGATAGCGCCATTCGTCGAGCCGCTCGCAGGCGATCACGCCGGCGCGCGTCTCGACCGCGAAGGCGCGGGCGCCGGAAGCGCGCGCGAGCCGGTCGGCGACGCAGCGCGTGCCGTTGCCGCAGGCCTCCGCCTCGCCGCCGTCGTTGTTGTAGATGCGGACGAACGCCTCCGTGCCTGGCGTTCTCGGGTCGGAGAGGACCATGAGCTGGTCGTAGTCGAGCCCCGGCGCGCGATGGATCGCGCGCGCTTCGGCCGGCGTCGGCAGAATCGCCGTCCCGCGCAGGTCGAGCGTCAGGATCTTGTTGCCGACGCCGTTCATCCGCGTCACGCGGCGTCCGGCGAGCGGGCTCGGGGCGAGAGAATCCGTCAGATCGGTTCGCGCCGCCGTCGGCGCGCCTCCCGGTCGATCGCGCGCGCCCCCAGTCGCGCTAGGGCGCTGCGCAGTTCGTCGTCGGCGATCGGCGCGGCGAGCGCGGCGGCCTGTCGCCGCGCGTCCTCGCTCGGGGCGGGCGCGACGCGGCGCGGCCGGCGGGTCGGCGCGAGCGGCCCCTGGCGGAAGGCGATGCGGCCGACGCAGCGCCAGCCGAGATGGGCGTTGACGCGCTGGACGATGATCGGCGCGGCGTGCTGCGCCTCCAGCGCGAAGGCCGGGTCGACGCGCAGCACCAGCGTCGCCGGCGCGACCGCGTTGGGATCCTGGCGCGCGCCGCGCGGCGGCCATTGGATTTGCGTCGGCTGGGCGTAGCGCGCGACGTCGGCGCCGACGATGTCGGGCCAGTCGGCGATCAGGCTCATCTGGCCGAGGCCGCGCGCCGCCAGCGTCGGGGCGACGATCCCGGCAAGCAGCGCGCCGACCTGCGCCGGCTGCGTGCGCTTCCGCTCGGGCGGTTTGAGGATTGCGCCGCCGCCGCTAGTCTTCCGGGCCATGGACGCCACTCTAGCCCCTCGCCGCTCCGCTTTGAAGCCGCCGCTCGCCCACCGCCTGCTCGCCTGGTGGGACGTCCATCGCCGCGACCTGCCGTGGCGCGCCGCGGCGGGGGTCGCGCCCGAGCCCTACCGCGTCTGGCTGTCGGAAGTGCTGCTGCAGCAGACCACCGCCGCCGCCGTCGCGCCCTATTACGCGCGGTTTCTCGCCCGCTGGCCGCGGGTCGAGGCGCTCGCCGCCGCCTCGCTCGATGAGGTGATCGAGGCCTTCGCCGGGCTCGGCTATTACGCGCGGGCGCGCAATCTCCACGCCTGCGCGCAGGAGATCGCGCGGCGCGGCGGGCGCTTCCCTGAAACCGAAGCGGGCCTGCGCGCGCTGCCCGGCGTCGGCGCCTATACCGCGGGCGCGGTGGCGGCGATCGCCTTCGGCGAGAAGGCTGCGGCGGTCGACGGCAATGTCGCGCGCATCATGGCGCGGCTCGCCGCGCTGCCGACGCCGTGGCCGCAGGCGCGCGCAGCGATCGCCGCGGCGACGGCGGCGCTCGTCCCCGCCGACCGTCCCGGCGATTTCGCCCAGGCCTTGATGGACCTCGGCGCGACGGTCTGCCGGCCGCGCAATCCCGATTGCGCCGCCTGCCCGCTTAGCCCCGATTGCGCTGCGACGCGGACGGGCGAGCCCGAGGCCTATCCGCGCCGCGCCGCCGCCCGGGCGCGACCGATCCGCTTCGGCGCCGCCTATTTCGCGCTCCGGCGCGACGGCGCCTTCCTCGCGCGCCGCCGCCCGCCCAAGGGCCTTCTCGGCGCGACGCTCGAGCTGCCTGGGCCGCCGTGGCGCACGGACGAGGAGGGCGGGGCGAGCGCCGCTCCGCCGTTCACGGCGCGCTGGCGGCGCCTGCCGGGCGAAGTCGAGCAGGTCTTCACCCATTTCGCGCTGCGGCTGACGGTCTATGCCGCCACGATCGCGGCCGTGCCGCGCGACGCCGGCGACGTCTTCTGGGTCGCGGCGGCCGACGCGGCGGGCGCCGGCTTTTCCAGCGTCATGCTGAAGGCGATCGCTCATGCGCGGGACGGGCTGTAGACGCGCTCGTCGAGCGCGTCCGGCGCGCAAGCGCCCTTTGTCGACCGAGAAGGGCGCGGCCAACGGCCGCGTCTAAAGGCTCGGCGCCAGCGCCTCAGTACGCCTTCTCGTGGCCGAACAGGCTGAAGGCGGTGGCCAGCACGATCTTCACGTCGAGCCACAACGACCAGTGGTCGACGTAATAGAGATCGTGATCGATCCGCGCCTGGATGTCCTCCTCGCTGCGGATCTCGCCGCGCCGGCCGTTGACCTGCGCCCAGCCGGTGATGCCGGGCTTGACGTTGTGGCGGCGCGCATAGCGGGCGATGCGCTCGACATAGAGCTGGTCGTGCGCCATCGCCTGCGGCCGCGGCCCGACGATCGACATCTCGCCGGCGATCACGTTGAGGAGTTGCGGCAGCTCGTCGATCGAGGTGCGGCGGAGAAAGGCGCCGACGCGGGTGACGCGCGGATCGTTGCGCGTCGCCGCCCTGACTGCGGCGCCGTCCTCGAGCGCGCGCATGGTGCGGAACTTGAAGATGCGGAACGGCTCCTGGTTGAAGCCGTAGCGCGTCTGGCGGAACAGGACCGGCCCCGGACTTTCGAGCTGGATCGCCAGCGCGACGACGATGAGGAAGGGCGCGAGCAGGACGAGGGCGAGCGAGGCGACGGCGAGGTCGAAGGCGCGCTTCTCGGCGCGCTGCAGTCGGGTCAGCGGCGGCCGCGTCAGCCCAAGCCCGGCGCTCGCGCCGAAGGCGACGATGCGCGCGTCCTTGAAGCGGTCGAGCAGCGTCTCGCCGCCGAGGTGGATTTCGGTCGGCGTGCGCAGGAAGGCGTCGACGCAGGCCTCGATCACGTCAGGTCGCGTCCATGGCGCGACGATATAGACGTCGTCGGGCCTCAGCATCCGCACCGTCGCGGCGGCGAGCGCGAGGTCGTCGCCGAGGCTCGCAGGGTTGTCCCGCAGCGCGATCGTCGCGGCGATCGTCATCCGGTCGGCGCGCGGATCGAGGCGCGGCGCATTGTGGGCGATCGCGTCTTCGAGGCCGACGACCACGACGCGGCGCGGCGCGAGAAAGCCGGCGCGCTCGGCGCGCTCGACCAGCGCGACCAGCAGCCGGCGCGCGCCGAACAGCGCGAGGAAGCCGGCGACGTAGAACGCCCCGACCGCGCCGCGCGAGTAGATCGCGCTGGTGCGGGTGGCGAAGCCGAGCGCCAGCGCGCAGAGAAAGGCGAAGTTCCATGCCGTCAGCGCGCGCGAGAACTGGCCGCCGCGGACGGCGTAGCCGTCTCGCCCGTACTGGCCGCGCTGCGCCGCGACGACGACGACGATCGCCGCGACGACGAGGCCGACAGTCGTCGCCGCCTCGACCTCCGGCATGCCGCCGAAGGTGACGACGCGGTAGAGCGTCGCCGAGGCGGCCGCGGCGGTGAAGATCGCCAGCGCGTCGGCGAGCGCGGCGAGATAGGGAAAGGCGGCGACGGCTGAGCGGGCGAGGCGGCGCGCGCGGTCGCCCGCGCTCCGGCGCGCGACCCGCCGCGCCGGGGTGCGAGTCGATTCGCGGTGCGGATCGCCGAATCGGGCGCGCGCCTGTGCCATTGCGGGACGGAATCGCTCCAATGCGCGGCGCCGGGGCCGCCATGCAATGGGGCGGCAAGCGCCGTGCCGCCCGCTTTCGGCCGACACCGTTTTGCAATCTTCGTCCTCTACCAGTGAGCGATCGCCCAGGCGGCGGGGCTTGCAGCCTGCCGCGGGGGGTGGTTAAAGCAACTCCCGACGGCGTCTTTCGGGGCCCGCCGGGGCGAAGCGCCGTCGCATCCCGCCGGAGTTCCGCGAATCGTTTCGTTCCGCCGCGTCGGGCGCTCCCGTCGCGGCGCCGTCAGGCCTGTCGCCATGAATCGGGTCCTCTCGCCCAAGCGTTTCGAAACCGACTTGCTCGGCAAGTTCGGCCCCGTCTCGACCTGGGTGTTCGACCTCGACAACACGCTATATCCCGCCGATTGCGGGCTGTGGCCGCAGATCAACCAGCGGGTCACGCTCTATCTCGCGGCGCTGACCGGCCTCGACGCGATCTCGGCGCGCGCGCTGCAGCGCTACTACTACCACCGCCACGGCACGACGCTGCGCGGGCTGGTCGAGGAGGCGGCAATCGATCCCGAGCCCTTCCTTGCGTTCGTTCACGACATCGACCGCTCCGGCCTCGTGCGCGACGCACGGCTCGCGCGCGCGGTCGAGCGCCTGCCCGGCCGGCGGCTGATCTTCACCAACGGCTCGCGCGATCACGCCCTGCGCACGGTCGAACGTCTCGGCCTCGACGGCCTGTTCGAGGACGCGTTCGACATCGTCGCCGCGGGGCTCGCGCCAAAGCCCTCGGAGCGCGCCTACGAGGCGTTCTTCGATCGCTACGGCGTCGATCCCGCAGGGGCGGCGATGTTCGAGGACATCGCCAAGAACCTGGTGACCCCGAAGGCGCGCGGCATGACGACGATCCTGGTCGCGCCGCGCGCCGGGCAGCGCGACGAGCGCGACGCCGCCGACGGCGAGGGTCGCGACGCGGCGCACGTCGATTTCGTCACCGACGACCTCGCCGGCTTTCTCGAACGGGTCAACGACCGGCTGGCGGCGCCGCGCGCTCTGGCGGCGGAATAGACCGCCTCGGTCGGCGGGCCTCGCGCCGCCGCGGCCTGCGCGGGCCGGCGAGCCTGCGGCGCGCGACGGCTCCTGCCGTCCCGCCGGTCTGGGGCGCCGGGACAATCGCTTCCGATTCGCAAGATCCGATTCACAAGAGACGAGAACACGATCTGCGTCGGCTTGGCGGATCGGCCGGGCCATGCGAAGCAGGAGGCGGCGCGGCGGCGGGCGCGCGGCTGGGGCTTTCGGGCCCGGAACTTGCACACGCCGAAAAGCGGATCGCGGGACGAACGGAAGAGGCGTGCGGGGAAATGTTGGATCGAATGGCGGCCGACCACGACCTGACCCTGTCGCTGCGCGGCGTCACCAAGCAATATCCCGGCTGCCTTGCCAATGACCGCGTCGATCTGACGGTCGGCGGCGCAGAGATCCATGCCCTGCTCGGCGAGAACGGCGCCGGCAAGAGCACTTTGGTCAAGATCATCTACGGCGTCGTCCGCCCCGACGCGGGCGACATCGTGTGGCGCGGCGAGAAGGTGACGGTCGAGAACCCGGCGCACGCCCGCCGCCTCGGCATCGGCATGGTTTTCCAGCATTTCTCGCTGTTCGAATCGCTGACCGTCGCCGAGAACATCGCGCTGGCGATCAACGACCGCGCCGAGCGCGTCAACCTGCGCGAGCGCATCGTCGAGACCTCGCGCGAATACGGACTGCCGCTCAACCCCGACCGCACGGTGCACGATCTTTCGGTCGGCGAGCGCCAGCGTATCGAGATCGTGCGCTGCCTGTTGCAGAAACCCAAGCTCTTGATCATGGACGAGCCGACCTCGGTGCTGACGCCGCAGGAGGCCGAGACCTTGTTCACGACCTTGCGCCGTCTCGCCAAGGAAGGCTGCTCGATCCTCTACATCAGCCACAAACTGGAGGAGATCCGCGCGCTGTGCGAGGCGGCGACGATCATGCGCCTCGGGCGCGTCGTCGCGCACTGCGATCCGCGTCAGAAGTCGGCCAAGGAGCTCGCCGAGCTGATGATCGCCGCCGAGCTCGAGCCGCAGCAGCGCAGCCGCCGCGTCGTCGACGACGCCGCGCCGCCGCGCCTGGCGGTCGACAGGCTGACCGTCGCCTCGCCCAATCCGTTCGGCGCCGACCTGAAGGAGGTCGCCTTCACGGTCGCGCCGGGCGAGATCCTCGGCATCGCCGGCATCGCCGGCAACGGCCAGAACGAGCTGATGGACGCGCTGTCGGGCGAGATTCCCGCCGGCAAACCCGAGACGATCCGCCTCGACGGCGTCGCGGTCGGCCATATGGGTCCGCGCGAACGCCGCGCCATCGGCGGCTGCTTCGTCCCCGAGGAGCGCAACGGCCATGGCGCGGTCGGGCCGATGACGCTTTCCGACAACGCCTTCCTCACCGCGGTGGCGCGCAAGCCCTTGTCGAGCTTCGGCTTCGTTCGGCGCGCGCGCGTCCTCGAATTCGCCCGCGAGGTCATCAAGGGCTTCGACGTGCGCACCACCGGCCCCAGGGCGCAGGCTCGCTCGCTGTCGGGCGGCAATCTGCAGAAGTTCCTGGTCGGCCGCGAGATCATGCAGGCCCCCTCGACGCTCGTGATCAACCAACCGACCTGGGGCGTCGACGCCGGCGCGGCGGCGGCGATCCACCGCGCGCTCGCCGAGATGGCCGTGAACGGAGCGGCGGTGGTGATCATCTCACAGGACCTCGATGAAATTTTTCTCGTCTGCGACCGCATCGCCGTGATCGCCGGCGGGCGGCTGTCGCCGCCGATTCCAGTCGCGGAAGCGACGATCGAACAGATCGGCCTGGTGATGGGCGGCTCCGAGCATGCCGGCGAGGCCGCCCATGCGTGAGGGCATCCGGCTCGTTCCGCGCGGCAACCCGTCGCGGTTGTGGACCTACGCCTCGCCGGTGCTGGCGGTCGTCCTCACCATCGTCGTTTCCGGCGTGATGTTCCTGGCGATGGGCAAGCCGCCGGCGACGGCGGTCTACACCTTCCTCGTCGCGCCGCTGGTGCAGACCGGCGGCCTGTCGGCGCTCGCGGTCAAGGCCGCGCCCCTGATCATGATGGGGGCGGGGCTGGCGCTCTGCTATCGCGCCTCGGTGTGGAACATCGGCTGCGAGGGCCAGTTCACCGTCGGCGCGATCTTCGCCGGCGGCCTCGCGCTGGGGCTGCCCGATCTGCCGGCGCCGATCCTCTATCCGGCGGTCATGGTCGCCGGCGTCGTGGGCGGCGCGGCGACGGCGGCGCTGACCGCGTGGCTGCGCACCTCGCTCAACGTCAACGAAATCCTTTCCAGCCTGATGGCGACCTACGTCGCTCAATATCTGCTGATCTGGCTGGTCACCGGACCGTGGAAAGACCCGCGGGGCTTCGGTTTCCCGCAGACGGCGATGTTTTCCGACGGGGCGACGACGCCGACCCTGATTCCCGGGACCGGCGTCCATCTCGGATGCCTGGTGGCGCCGCTGGCGGCGATCGCGGTCTGGGCGCTGATGTCGCGCTCGACGCTCGGCTTCCAGTTGCGCGTCGTCGGCGAGGCGCCGCGCGCCGCGCGCTTCGCCGGATTCAGCGAGCGGCGGCTGATCTGGGTGGCGATGCTGGTCAGCGGCGGTCTCGCCGGCCTCGCCGGCATGTTCGAGGTGACCGGACCGATCGGGCAGCTCACCACCGAAATTTCGCCGGGCTACGGCTTCACCGCGGTCATCGTCGCCTTCCTCGGCCGGCTGCACCCGATCGGCGCGATCTTCGCCGGCCTGCTGCTGGCGCTCTCCTATCTCGGCGGCGACGCGGCGCAGATCGACCTCGGCCTGCCCAACGCGGTCACCGGCATCTTCCAGGGCGTGCTGCTGTTCCTGCTGCTCGCCTGCGACATCCTGATCAATTTTCGCGTCCGGCTGCCGGCGCGGCGCAGCGAGACGGCGGAGGCGGCCTGATGATCTTCTTCCTCACCAGCTTCGTCGTCAGCGTCATGGCCTCCGCGACGCCGCTGTTGCTGGCGGCGACCGGCGAACTGGTCGCCGAGCGCTCCGGCGTACTCAATCTCGGCGTCGAGGGCATGATGCTGGCCGGCGCGGTGACCGGCTTCGTCGCCGGCCTCATGACCGGCAGCGCGACGGTCGGCCTCGTCGCGGCGACGCTCGGCGGCGGGGCGCTGGCGGCGATCTTCGCCGTGCTGACGCTGACCCTGCTCGCCAACCAGACCGCCGCCGGCCTGGCGCTGACGATCTTCGGCCGCGGCTTCTCCTCGCTGTTCGGCGCCGCCTATGTCGGCCTCAAGGGTCCGGTGCTGCCGAAGCTGTCGATCCCCGGCCTGTCGCAGCTTCCCTTCTTCGGCCCGACCCTGTTCGGCCAGGACGCCCTGGTCTACGGCTCGTTCGTCATCCTCGCCGCGGTCGCCTGGTTCCTCAACCGCACCCACGGCGGGCTGGTGCTGCGCGCGGTCGGCGATTCGCACGACGCGGCGCATGCGATCGGCTACGGCGTCATCCGCATCCGCTTCGCCGCGACGCTGTTCGGCGGCGCGATGGCGGGGCTTGCCGGCGGCTACATGTCGCTCGCCTACAGCCCGCTGTGGGCGGAGAACATGACCGCCGGCCGCGGCTGGATCGCGCTGGCGCTGGTGGTGTTCGCGACCTGGCGGGCCGCCTGGCTGCTCGGCGGCGCCTATTTGTTCGGCTCGATCATGTACCTGTCGCTCTATGTCCAGGGCGTCGGCGTGCCGATCCCGTCGGCGCTGATCTCCGCGCTCCCCTATGTCGTGACCGTGGTCGTGCTGGCGATCATCTCGCGCGATCGCCGCCGCATCCGCCTCAACCAGCCGGCCTGCCTCGGCCGGTCGTTCGCCGCCGGCGCCTGAGTCTCGCCTGCAGGCGCCGATATTTTTCGCTTGGCGCCCATGGATTGGGCGCCGAGGGATCGGCTATGCTGATCTTCCATGGCCTGCGGCTTGCTTGACGGTTAAGCAAGGCGGGCGGTGGTTGGCGAGCGTTCAACGCCGGGGTCAGAACACGGGTCAAGTAGGAGCAAGGCATGGATCGTCGGACATTCAACAAACTGCTGGGCGGCGGGCTGGTCGCCACCGCCGCCGCGCCGCTGGCGCCGCGCGGGCTCGCCGCCGCCGAGCCGCTCAAGGCCGGATTCGTCTATCTCGGTCCGGTCGGCGACTTCGGTTGGACCTACCAGCACGACGTCGCGCGCAAGGAAGCGGAGGAGCATTTCGCCGGCGCCGTGAAGACCGTCTACGTCGAGAACGTGCCCGAGGGGCCGGATTCCGAGCACGTCATCGCCGATCTCGCCGCCAAGGGCTGCAAGATCGTCTTCACCACGTCGTTCGGCTACATGAACTACACGCTGTCGGTGGCGAAGAAGTATCCCGCGGTGAAGTTCGAGCATTGCACCGGCTACAAGCGCGCCGCCAACGTCTCGACCTACAACATCCGCTTCTACGAAGGCCGCTTCGTCCAGGGCGTGATCGCCGGCAAACTCAGCAAGACCGGCGTCGCCGGTTACGTCGGCTCGATCGCCGTGCCGGAGGTCGTGCAGGGCATGAACGCCTTCATGCTCGGCATGCAGAGCGTCAACCCCCAGGCGAAGCTGAAGTTCATCCTGATCAACTCCTGGTACGATCCGGGCAAGGAAGGCGACGCGGCCAAGGCGCTGATCGACCAGGGCTGCGACATCATCACCCAGCACACCGATTCGCCGACGCCGCTGCAGGTGGCGGAAAGCCGTGGCATTCTCGCCTTCGGCGAGGCGACCGACATGGCCAGGTTCGCGCCGAAGACGGAGCTCACCGCCAACGTCAACGTCTGGGGGCCCTATTACACCAAGCGCATCCAGGCGGTGATCGACGGCTCCTGGAAGAGCGAGGACGTGTGGGGCGGCTTCGCCGCCGGCATGCTGAAGATGTCGCCGTTCTCCAACATGCCCGACGACGTCAAGGCGCTCGCGCAGCAGACGGTCGACGACATCTCCTCGGGCAAGAACAAGATCTTCGTCGGTCCGCTGGTCGATCAGAGCGGCGCGGCCAAGCTGCCCGCCGGCCAGGTGATGGACGACGGCACGCTCGCCAGCCTGCAATGGCTGGTGCAGGGCATCGAGGGCAAGCTGGGCTGAGAGAGCTATCCTCCCCCGCGTGAGCGGGGGAGGATGAGCGCAGACCGCTCGCCGCGGCGCCTACAATCCCCGCTCCTTCCAGAAATCGCGCTGCAACGCCGCCGATTCCTCTTCCAGCAGCGGGCCGACGATCTCGACGGCGCGCTGACCGGCGGCGAAGACGATTCGGCACGGCAGGTCGAGCGTCGGGTTCTCCGCGTGCGCGCCGGTCGCCGCCTTGAGGTCGCTCTCGCTCTGGCCGTAGACGAGGCGGCCGATGCCCGACCAGTAGATCGCGCCCGAGCACATCGCGCAGGGCTCGGCCGAACTGTAGAGCGTGCAGCCGGCGAGGACGTCGGCGCCGTAGGTCTTCGACGCCCAGGTGGCGAGCAGCCGCTCGGCGTGAGCGGTCATGTCGCCGCCCTCGGCGGTGAAGCCGTTGCCCTGCTCCTTCAGCACCGCGCCGTCTGGTCCGACCAGGATCGAGCCGAACGGATGGTCGCCGCCTTCGCGGGCGCGCCGCGCGACGTCGAACGACCGGCGCAGGAACGCCTCGTGGTCGAGCGGGGGCAGGGGCGCGGGCGGCGAAGTCTTCATGTTGCTCATGGTCTCCGACGAAACGGTCCGCCCACGCTAGGCGATCGACCCCACAGGCTGCAACTGACCTGGCGACGTTAACCAATCGTCAATGATACGCGCGTCGGTTCGGCGGCGGCTTGCGGTCGCTGCTGTGGAAAATTTACCGCCCGCGCAGCATGCTTGGGCGCCATCGCAAACCGCCGCGGAAAAGCGAAAATGAGCGTCGAGTTGAAAAGTTCCCTGTTCGACGAACCTGACGCCGTCGATCCGTCGGTTCCGCCGAAGCGGTTCAAGTTCGCGGCGACCTTCGTCATCGACCTCGTCGTCTCGCTCGCCTTTGTCGCGGTCGTGCTGCCGTGCTGGGCGATCGACTTCGACCGCGGCCCGATCATGGCGCCGACCTTCGTGATCGGCGTGCTGATCCTCGCCTGCTACGTCGGCAAGGTGCTGGTCATCGCCCATCTCGACAGACGCGGCGGCGACGCGCGCACCTACGTGAAGTCGTCGGCTTTGGTCACCGACGGTCCTTACGGATGGTCGCGCAACCCGACCTACGCCTTGGCGATGCTGCAGTTCCTGTTGTGGGCGGCGCTCGCCCTCTACCTGCTGGCGCTCGGGCCGTGGCGCTGGACGCTGGCGATCGCCGCGATCGGCCTGCCGGCGTTCTTCTTCCTGGTCAACGACCGCGTCGTCATGCCTTCCGAGGAGGCGATGCTGCGCGGCCTCCATCCCGTGGAATACGACGCCTATGCGGCGCGCGTCCGCCGCTGGTTCGGCCGCAAGGCGGGGTGAGGGACGGCGCCGCGCGCCTCCCTGCCCGTGTAGACGCGGCCGCTGGCCGCGCTCGGTCCTGCCGATGTTTGAATGATGAATGACGCCGACGCGCCGAACGCGCTCGCCGAGCGCGTCTACCGGCGCCATCGCCATTATGGCTCGCTCAACCCGAGTAGCGGTTGGCGACGTCCTTGGCGATGCGGCTCGCCTCGTCGAGGAAGCGCGCGACGACGTCGCGGGCGATCGGCGTGCAGGCCCGATAGGTCAGCTCGTAGTCGCGAAAGCCGCGGTTGAAGGCGCCGGCGAGCGATTCCTTGCGCGCCTCGGTCGTTCCCTCCGTGTCGATCAGGCTCGCCATCTTGTCGCGGAACGCCGCGCCGTCGCCGTCGCCGCACAAGTCGCGCAGATAGGCGAGCGCGCCGATCAGCTCGGCGAGGCGCAGCAGCTGCGGCTCGTAAGGCGGCGGCGACTCGCCCGTTGCGGGCGTGGGCGTCGGCGTTTCAGCGGGCGCCGGCTTGGCGGCGGCGGGCTTGGCGGCCGCCGGCGTCTGGGACTGCCCGCCAGTCGGCGCGCCGGCGCCGGGACTGGCGGGCGCCGGGGCCGGGGTTTGCGTCCAGATGGGCGCCCCGGCGCTGGGTCTGGCGGATCCGGGGCCCTGGGTTTGCGCGGCGACCGGCGCGCCGGCGAGGGCGAGCGCGAGCGCCGAAGCGACGGCGCGCCTCATCGCAGGCTCCGTTCGATCGCCGCCGCTTTGGCGAGGATGTTCGGCAGTTCGGGCGTGGTGGGAAAGTCGCCGACTTGGCTCGGGTCGATCCAGGCGACCGCGTCGGCTTCGGCGCTGAGGCGAGGCTCCCCGCGCCGCCAGCGGCCGACGAAGGCGGCGATGACGAAATGGGCGCGCACGCGGTCGCCTTCGCGCACGATCGGCTCGACATGGTCGACGAAGGCGAGAATGTCAGCTTCGACGCCGACCTCTTCGGCGAGCTCGCGCGCCGCCGCCTCGCGCAGCGTCTCGCCGAGTTCGACCGCGCCGCCGGGCAGCGAGTAGACGCCCGCCATCGGCGCGCGCGCCCGCCGTGCGATCAGGACGCGGCCGTCGCGGAACACCGCCGTCGAGGCGGCGAGGATCGGCCGGGTCGGATAGAGTCGGTCGTCCACGCCGCGTCGCCCTGGTTTGACGGTTGAGGGTTATCGCGGCTTGCGGCCGGGCTCAAGGAAAGAGCCGCTGGCGACGCCAGGGTTCGCCTTCGCGCGCGCGGGTGAAGACGACGCGGTCGTGCAGCCGGTATTGGCCGTCATGCCAAAACTCGATCTGGACCGGCGTCAGCCGGAATCCGCCCCAGTGCGGCGGTCGCGGAATGGCGCCGTCGCCGAACTTCGCGGTCAGCTCGGCGACCGTCTGCTCGAGCCTGGCGCGCGATTCGAGAGGCTGCGATTGTTGGCTCGCCCAGGCGCCGATGCGGCTCACCCGCGGCCGGGTGACGAAATAGGCGTCGGATTCGGCGTCGGAAAGCCTCGCCAGCGTCCCGCGCGCCCGGACCTGACGGCGCAGCGACTTCCAGTGGAAGAGGATCGCCGCTTTCGGGTTGGCGGCGATTTCGGCGCCCTTGGCGCTCTGGCCGTTGGTGTAGAAGACGAATCCGCGCTCGTCGACCTGCTTGCACAGCATCGCGCGCGCGTCCGGCAGACCCGAGGCGTCGACGGTCGCCAGCGTGACCGCGTCGGGGTCGTTGATTTCCTTTTCGGCCGCCTCGGCAAACCAGGCGTGAAACAGGGCGAAGGGGTCGTCGACTTCCGTGAAGTCACTCGAACTTAACGCATTCAAGGTGAATATGCTCCGAATATGGACAAATCGCGCGAGGCCTGATGATAGACCTTCTGCCGAGGGAAGGCGACGCGTTTTGGCGACCGCGCCGCTTGGTCGCGCGTCCGGCGGCCCTGGTCGTCGCCGCGGCGGCGCTGGCGCTCGCCGGCTGCTCGGTCTCCATGCCTTTGCCGGGGTTCATCGACGACGAACCGATCGGCGCGATCAAGCCGAAGGCCGCCCCGGCGCCGCTGTCCTCGGCCTACGACTCGCGGGATTGGCGTCTCGCCGAGCCGACGCTCAGCGCGACCCTGCACGCCCGGGACGGCGACGAGCGCGGGACGTGGTCCAACCCGGAGACCGGCGCACACGGCGAGTTCATCGCCGTCGCCGGCTCGTTCCAGCGCGACGGCCTGTCCTGCCGCGTTTTTGTGGCGCGGGTGGTCGGCAAGGACGGCAAGGGGGACAAAGCGTTCCAAGGCGTCGGCTGCCCGCGCGAGGGCGAGGAGGCGGCGATCTACGACGTTTCTCCCTGGACGGGCCTCTGACGGACACTTGCGGGCGGTCGCCGCTCAGCCCAAATAGTTGACGAGACAATGGCGCCCGCGCCTTCGGGGCGGACGTGGAAATCTGGGCTCACCATGCGCGACCCTTATGAAGTGCTGGGGCTGGCGAAATCCGCCGGCGCCTCCGAAGTGAAATCGGCCTTCCGCAAGTTGGCCAAGAAATTCCATCCCGACCAGAGCAAGGAGCCGCGGGCGAAGGAGCGGTTTGCCGAAATCGGCTCGGCCTACGAGATCATCGGCGACGAGAAGAAGCGCGCCGCCTACGACCGCGGCGAGATCGACGCCGAAGGCAAGCCGCGCGCGCCCCAATTCGAGGGCTTCGGCGCGCGGCCGGGGCAAGGCGGCGAGTTTCACGGCTTCAATTTCGAGTTCGGCGGCGATCGAGGCGGCCGCGCCGGCTTGGAGGCCGACATCCTGTCCGAACTGTTCGGCGGCCGGGCGGGCGGGCGCGCCCGCGGTCCGAGCCGCGGCGAGGACGTCGCCGCGACCGTCAGCGTGCCGCTGGCGATGGCGGCGGGCGGCGGGTCGGTGCGCGTCGCGCTGCCGACTGGCAAGACGCTCGACGTCGCCGTTCCCGCAGGGGTCGAGGACGGCAAGCAGATCCGCCTGCGCGGACAGGGGCGTCCGGGACAGCGCAACGGCCCGGCTGGCGACGCGATCGTCGCCATCCATTACGCGCCGCATCCTTTGTTCAAGGTCGAGGGTCGCGACCTCAAACTCGATCTGCCGATCACGCTCTACGAGGCGGTGCTCGGCGCCAAGGTCAGGACGCCGACGCTGTCGGGAGATGTCGAGATCGCGGTTCCGCCGGGCGCCAGCGGCGGCCGCGTGCTCAGGTTGCGCGGCAAGGGTCTGCCCGCTTCGGGCGACGCGCCGGCCGGCGATCTGCTGGCGACGCTGCGCATCGTCATGCCGCCGGGCGAGGACGGCGATCTGGCGGCGTTGATGCGCCGCTGGCGCGACGACAAGCCCTATGATCCGCGCGCCGGCATGAGCGTGTGAGGCGCGGCCGCGGCCCACCGAGTCGGCAGCGCGCCAAAAAAAGCCTCCGGTCGGCCGCAACCGGCCCGGAGGCTTTTCGTCGTCACAACGACCCGTTCGGCCGAGGCGAAGTTCAGGGCTGCTTCGGCTTCACAAGGTGATGATGGTGGTGGTGATGCACCGGGTGATGCACGACATGGTGATGATGACGGTGATGGTGGTGGTGGTGGTGGTGGTGGATCGGGTGGTGCACCATGTGGTGGTGGTGAAGGACCGGCGGCGCGGCGAGGGCCGGCGTGGCGGCAAGACCGATGACCATCGCCGTGGCGATCAGCAGTTTCTTAAGCATTCGTTAAGTCCTTGATTCGTCTCACGCTCCCTGGTGGAGCGGCGGCGCTTGTGTGATGCAGCGCCGATGAACCGGACATGAATTCCGGTCGTCCTCGGCCGGTCTGCGCGGAAAAGTCGCGTCCGCTGCAAATTTGTCGCCGTTCAGATCAGCGCCTCGGCGAAAATTGGGTCGATCGCGCCTTTCCAGGGGCCTTCGAAGCGGTCGATCCAGGCCTCGGCCGGCGTTCGCCCTTCTGCGGCGATTCGCTCGAGCGGCGCGAGATAGACGGTCTCGTCGCGGCCGGCGGCGTCGCGCTGCGCGCGGCGCTCGAGTCCGCCGCGGGCGATCGCCAGGATCTCGCGCGCGACGTCGACAAGCGGCCGACTGGCGACGCGCGAATTGAGGCCGAGCCGCGGGACCTCGTCGCGCAGGCGCAGCAGATCGCCGGCGGTCCAGCCGTGCGCCAGATCGCTCGCAGCGGCGAGCGCGTCCTTGTCGTAGAACAGGCCAAAGCAGAAGGCGGCGAGCGCGACGATGCGCTCCGGCGGGCCGACGTCGGCGCCGCGCATCTCGAGGTAGCGCTTCAGCCGCACCTCGGGAAAGATCGTCGACAAATGGTTCGCCCAGTCGGAGACCGTCGCGCGCTCGCCCGGCAGCGCCGCCAGCCGGCCGTCCAGCAGGTCGCGGAAGCTCGCGCCGGCGACATCGTGATAGACTTCGCCGCGCTTGACGAAGTACATCGGCACGTCGAGCGCGTAATCGACGTAGCGCTCGAAGCCCATGCCCGGCGCGAAGGCGAAGGCGAGCATGCCGGCGCGCTGCGGGTCGGTGTGGCGCCAGATTTCCGAGCGGGCGGAGAGAAAGCCGTTGAGCGCGCCGGCGTCGAACGGCGAATTGGCGAACAGCGCCGTAATCGTCGGCTGAAACGCCAGGCCGATCCGTAACTTGGCGACCATGTCGGCCTCGTCGGCGAAGTCGAGATTGGCCTGCGCGGTCGAAGTGCGGAACATCATGTCGAGGCCGCGCGTTCCGACTTTGGGCATGTAGCGGGCCATGATGCGGTAGCGACTCTTCGGCATCGTCGGCGTCTCGGCGAGCGTCCATTTGGGACTGAGGCCCATCGCGAGGAACTTGATTCCGAGTTCGTCGCCGACGGCGTGCATGCAGGTCAGATGCGCGTCGAGTTCGGCGGCGACCGCGTGGACGGTGGGCTGCGGCGCGCCGGAGAGCTCGAACTGGCCGCCCGGCTCGAGCGAAATCGCTCCGCCGCCCGCCGAGTCGTAGAGGCCGATCAGCGCGCCCTCGTCCTCGATCGGCGCCCAGCCGAGGCGCCCCTTGGCGCCTTCGAGCAAGGCCCTGACGCCGCGCTCGCCCGCGTAGGGTACGGGCGTCCGGCCGGCCGCATAGAAGGGAAATTTCTCGTGCTCGACGCCGATGCGGAACGACTCCGCCGGCTTGCCGCCCGCCGCCAGCCACTCCACCAGATCGTCGCGTGACTCGATGATCTCAGCGTCGACGACGTCGCGGGCCATGCAGGATTCCGAATGAAAATGGCCAAAGGCCAGCGCGGGCCCCGTAAATATGCGCGGCGGCCCGACAATTCAATGAACGGCGCGCCAGCGGCCAAATGTCGCCGCCGGCGCGGTCAAGCGAGTTTCAGGCGTTGCCGCCCCCGCCCAGCGACTGGAGGATGCCGTTGATCCCCTGCTGGCGCGCGGCCGACGTCTGCACGCCGGACTGCAGCATGCCGGTCAGCGCGCTCAGGCCCGCCTGGGCGAGGCCCGACGTCCCCTGGCTCGACGGACCGCCGCCGAACAGGTTGCCGACCAGCGAGGTCAGCAATCCGCCGAGCCCGCCGCCCTGATCCGTGGCGCCCTGGCCCGCCGACGCTTCGGCGGCGCTGGTCAATTGCCCGAGCACGCCGCCGAAGCCCTGCTGGGTCAAATTGTGGGCGAGGCCGCCGAGCAGCATCGAGGCGAGCGCCGGCATCATCTGTTGGATCGTGGCTGCGTCGACGCCGCTGACGCTCGAGGCGTGGGCGGCGATCTGCGAAGCGACTTGTGACGAGCCGAAGATCTGGCTCAACGCTCCGGCGCCGTTCGACGTCGCGGCGGCGGGGTCGGCGCCGGTGAATGACGCCTGATGGACGCCGCTCGCCAGGTGCGAGACGATGCCGCCGAGACTCGACGGGTCCGAAGTCACCTTCTGCAGCGCGGTCGAGAACGCCGGCGTCAGCGCCTGCACCGCCGCCTGCGCCTGCTCCGGCGTCAGACCGAACTGCGCGCCGAGATTGGCGACGCCCTGTCCGCCTTGCGCAGCCTGGATAATGTCGTTGAGATTCATGCCGGCCTCCCTCCTCCTTGGATCGCGACGATTCCTCGCGGAAGACTATTACTTAGATTCAATGGCGTTCGCGAGACGCGCGACGACGCCGAAGGCGAGCGCCGTGGCGCCGACGCCGAATGCGGCCGCGCCGACGCCGATGCCGACGATCGCGCCTTCGACGCCGCCCAGGCGCGCGCCGATCATGACGAAAGGCGCCGTCCCGATCGTCGCCCGCCCCCAGTTGAACAGCATCGCCAGCAGCGGATAGCCGAGGTTGTTGAAGACGGTGTTGGCGACGAACAGGCAGGTGACGAACAGCCAGGCGGCGACGCCGTAGCGGCAAAAGAAGACGATGAACGTCGCCCCCTCGCCCTCGACGTCGAACATAGCGGCGATCGCCGGGCCGAGGAAGGCGAGGACCGCCCAGGCGAGGAGCGCGTAGCCGACCGACAGCGTCAACGCGTCGGACATCGTGCGCCGCACGCGATCCATCAACCGCGCGCCGAAGTTCTGGCCGAGGATCGGCCCGACCGAGCCGGTCAAGGCGAACACGACGCCGAAAGCGAGCGGGATGACGCGGTCGACCACTGCGCCGCCGGCGACCGCCGCGACGCCGAAGTCCGACCAGACGCGGGTGACGTAGAGCGCGGCGACCGGCATGGCGAGATTGGCGAGGATCGCCGGGCCGCCGATTCCCATGATGGGGGCGAGATCGCGACGGATCGCCGCCACGCGCGGCCGGCCGACGAGATTGTGGACGCGGATCGCGCCATAGAGGCCGAAGCCCAGCATCACCAGGCGTGACAGCACGATCGCCCATGCGGCGCCGTAAACGCCGAGACCGAAGCCGAAAATCAACAGCGGATCGGTGAAGACGGTGGCGACGGCGCCGGCGAGGGTCACGTACATCGCGCGCCGCGCGTCGCCGACTGCGCGCAGCATCCCCGAAAACGCCATGGCGAGCGAGAACGCGACATTGGCCGGGATGGCGATGGCGAGAAAGCGGCTCGCGACCGTCGCCGGCTCGCCGCGCGCATGCAGCAACAGATCGAGCGCCGGGTCGCGCAGCAGCAGCATGCCGATCGACAATGCGGTCGCCACGACCGCGGTGATCGCCAGACCGGAAGCGGCGAGGCGGCGCGCGCGCGGCCGGTCGCCGGCGCCCAGCGCGCGCGACACGGTCGCCGAAATGGCGATAGTGAGGCCGATCGACACCGAAAGCGCGACGAACTGCAACTGGCTGGCGTAGCCGACGGCCGCCTTCAAATTCTGGGAGCCGAGTCGCGCGACCCAGAACAGCGACAGGAAGTCGACGGCGAACACCGCCACCAGGCCGATCGAGCCGGTCGCGGTCATCACCGCGACGTGGCGCATGGTCGAGCCGCGGGTGAACACGGGCGCGTCG
>Ga0182030_10007769_pt1 | contig 22322 bp, 17 predicted proteins | sample 812S3MmetaG_FD_121299 | JGI IMG/M metagenome (GOLD analysis project Ga0182030, IMG submission 121299) | Permafrost microbial communities from Stordalen Mire, Sweden - 812S3M metaG (Illumina Assembly) | ecosystem: Environmental > Terrestrial > Soil > Wetlands > Permafrost | place: Sweden... | reverse complement strand
TGTTGAGGGCTGCAATGACGGACCGCTGCTGGATCCCGGTCGCGTCTGTAATCGTCGGTATGCTTGCCGCGAAGGGCTGCCCTTGGTTACAACTGCACAAATAGATGAGCACCTTCAATGCTCCCGCCGGCAGGTCTTTCAGGGTGTCCAACACTGAGGCCGGGAGCATGATGCTACGTTGCTCAAGAGGCAGATCTTTGTACATGGATTACCTTGGATTACCTACTCGCGGGCTTCGATATCTTCGGGATCTGCCAGGTACATTTGAAGACGACTGGACCGAGAGCGTGGAGAGGCTGGGGCAATGATGGGCCAGTTCATCCATCTCCGCCAGAATGCTCGGGGATGTATTCGAACTCCGCCACCAAGGAAACCATCGAACCCGACAAGAATTGCTGGGAGCTATGCTCCCGCGCATTGGCCAGGAAAGGCAGGGTCGAGAAGTTGTCCGGATCCTGGTGTAAAGCGACTGCGGCGCCGTCGTTACATGGCGTCCCACGGATTAAGGACAGGCGCACCCGCCTTATCGAAATCACTTCGGTCCCGGGTCACGACCGTGAGGTTATGCTGAATTGCGGTCGCCGCAATAAGCAGGTCGGGCTGAGAGAAAACGTGTCCGGTCTTCCGGCCCACCTCAACCAGGAGCCGCCACTTGAGCATGACGTCCTCCGTTAATTGGACAACCCGGTGTTCAAACATCGGTCGCACTTTGTGCGTGAGCCACTCGTTCAGTTCGGCCCGTCGATTGGGCTCGGCCAGCAGTTCGATGCCAAATCTGATTTCAGCGAGGGTAACGGAACTGAAAAAAAGCTGCTCCAGCGGCCGATCAGCGACGAATGCGACAACCCGCGACTCCGGTCTCGGCCGCCGCAGTTCCGACAGGACGTTGGTATCGAGTAGCCACGCCATTACAGGACAGCATCTCGCACCGGCAGCCTGTCACTTTGTGGCTGAAGGTCAATCTCTTTGTACGGCGAGGCCTGCATGGCTGCGACCAGGGCGGCCCCAGAGTGGGGACGGGATGCCTCCTTTTCGGAGAGAGCATCGAGCGCTTTCGTAAGAAGCTCGTCAACATCGTGAGAACGGCCGCTCTGGATTCCGTCCAGCACGCGCGGTTCAAGCTCGGGCTTGTGGATTTCGATGTTCATAGCAGACCTTCAGGCCTCCCTTCCATCATTATGGCTCAATGCCGCAGTCGTCACGGAAGAGCGGACTCGGGGCGATGGAAAACACTGCCGAACCATGTCGCCGGAGTTCTCGACGGGCGCATCGGTCACCATCGATACACCCGCGCCCAATACGCTCTCGGGCGCTCCCCCATGGAACACCAGGCCGAAAGAACGGAGGGCGTCAGGTGCACGCGGGTGCCCTCACCGACGCAACCGTCAGCGCGCATCCCAAGTGCTCATCGTGCAAATTCTCTCCAAATGGCAAAGGCAGAATTCTTCAAATTGCACTTAACTACAACAGAATCAATTGAATAGAGCTAATCGCGCCAGCGGGTATACTAATCAGCTCGTGCCATGCAGAAAACGGGCACGAAACCCATTCCAACGGCCGCCTTCGAGCGGCATTTCACTATACCTGAGTTGTCAAAACTCTGGAGTATCGACCCCGGCGCCGTCCGGCACATGTTCAAGGACGAACCCATCGTCGTCCGCTTCCAGACAGCGCCGAAGGGGGACAAACGGTCCTCTACCACGTACAGCATCCCCGAATCGACCGCGCTCCGAATCTATCTGTGCCACACCGGCGCTTCAGGCGATGACGCCGCCCCGACCGACAGCAACGCCGGTCCCGCCGTTGACCGAGTAGCTAAGCGAGTTCGGCGCCGTGATAGCCCCGCTGAAGGTGACGCGGGAGACCCTGAAAGTGAACAAGGCGCAAACGCGGTTCCCATTCAACCGATTAGCGCGATCCACACCAAGGCCAAGAAGCTCAGGATCGTCAGCGGTGACAACCCGGCATCGCTAGCGGACGTTCCCGAGGCCAAGCCGGTTAGGCAGAAGTTCGCGCTGTCGGCCGAGCAAGTCCGGACGGTCCTTTCCATGCTGAAGGAACCTGTTCGGACAATGACTCTATCCGCAGTGCTGCCCTCCATGAACGTTTCCGAATTGTGCGGACTGCGCTGGAAGCACGTCAACCTGACACCGGAATGGGCCACGATGGACGGGGACGGGCTGCCGCCGTTCACGCTGGCGGTGCGGCAGCACTTTAGCCGCGGTGAAGTCGGCACTCTCAAGACGGGCAGCCGGAAACGCAACGTGCCGCTCCCTGACGTACTTGTGCAGTCACTGGCGGGGCTCAAGTCGCGGCCGCATTTCGTAGGGCCAGATGATGCGGTGTTTTGCTCCCGTCGCGGGACACCCGTCGACCAGAACAACGTGCGACGCCGAGTGCTGGCGGTGATAGGCAAGACGCTCAATCTGACGCGGTTGTCATGGCACATCTTCCGGTATTCCCACGCGACCTTCACGGAGAGCATCGGGATGCACGCCCGGGACCGCCAGGCGCTCATGGGCCACGGGGCGCTGGATCAGACCGACAGGTACACGATGGAGGATCTGAAGCGGATGCCCGCGGGGCTCGACAAAATCGCGGGAATGATTACCGGGGAAGTAGAAACGGTGCAGTAAGTGCGAAATTCTGACTTGCAGTTGACTTTAGGCCAGCGATAAACCGCGCAAATACTGGGGTTTTTGAGGCAAATCGTCGATTGACGGTTTGCCTCCGGAGCAAGAGGTCGGTGGATTGAGGAGTCCTTGATGGCCGGAAAGGATAATCTTCGGCCAGGTAGGAGTGACATCCCGGAGGCATTCCCGGTTTCTACGACCTCGTAGAGGCTCTCAACGATCCCGACCACGAACGCCCCGAGGAAATGCTCGACTGGATCGGCGATTTTGCCCCCCACGCATTCTCGGTTGACAAGGTCAACCGGGTGCTAACACCCGCGCGCCGCCGCGGCAAAGCTCCCCAGGGTTAGCCCGCCGTCACGGTTACCCACGCTTGCCGAAAGGACACCAGCAACTCAATGGCTTCCGGAGCCAGCGGCAGCAAGCGCACCTTGTTGCCCTTGCCGAGCACGCGCATCTGCGCCTCCGCCAGGATCAGGTCGTCGTGATTCAGTGACAACACCTCGCAGGAGCGCAGACCTTGCAACAACATCAGCCCGACGATGGCCAGATCTCGCGAGGTTTGGAAACTCGCCCAGAATCGGGCCTACTTCATCGATGGACAGCGGAATCGCGACGTGCTGGGGAACCTTCACCCGTAAACGGCTCAGAGTGGGCCGCGGACGTCCGTAGCCCAGTGCCGAGCGTCGCCAGTAGAAATGCTGAAAGCCCGGCGCGATCTGGGCAGCCGCATCGGGAAACAGATTGCGCAGAGCCCGCTCCACGACCCATACGCGGCGGTTGATGGTGTCCGCGGCGGCCCGCGGTTCCTGGCCCGCCTGGAAGCGAACGTAGTCCAGAAGGGTCGAGCGGGTGAGCGCCTCTTCGGTGACGGCGTCGGTCTTGTGAATGTCCGCCCACCAGCGAACGAAGTGCAGCAGATCCAATGCATACCTGCGCAGCGTGTGCCGGGCCAAGCCCCGGACGCAGCTCTGGTCCAAATAGCGGGCGATCCAGTCTACCTGCCGGCCGGTCTTCTGAACGATCACGCGAAACGGACTTTGCGCGTTGTTGGATCCAGGTGGATGAACCATGGCGTAGGTCATGAGTGCGCCCTCTGCAACAAGAGCCGGAACTGTTGGGCGTCTCCGCCGCCGCTGACAAAGAAACTGTTGGGGTCGTGCTCGTCGGGAAGTTCCACCGGGAACGCCTTGTTCCCTGTGCCCACAAACGCTGCGCGATCTGTCTGGCAGCGCGTTGCCCGCTGCCGGTAGGTGTCGTAAAGAAATAAGATTTGCAACTGAGGTTAGTTGCTTGGTTGAATCGTGTAGTTCCATTCGCCATGAAAGTTGTCGGGCTTCAGATTGACATGGGCAAACTCTTCATCCGTGATCTTGCGCCCAACGGGGTACTTGCGGTGATCCAGGCGGCAGGTCACTTTTAGGCCCTTGGCCGTCGTCGTCCCGGCGATTAGCCCCCACCACCGTCTCGTAATCGCGTACGGCTCGCCGCGCCAGTTGGAGGAGATGAAGGAAAACAACCGGTGCTCAACCTTGTTCCATTTGCTGGTGCCAGGCGGAAAATGGCAGACCCTCAGCGTCAGAACCCGTCTGGTCGGCCAGGCGCTGCAACTCCCATTTCCACAGCCGCAGGCGCCAGCCGTTGCTGCCACCGCCATCGGCGGTGATCAGCAACCGCCGCGCGCCCAGATACAGGCGGCGGCCCCCGGCGCGCCACTAGCCGCGGATCGAAGCCACCGCGATCGCGCCCGTGTCATGCTCTGTTCCCACGTTGATGAAGCCGGCATTGCGCCCCAGGTCATAGATCCCGTAGGGATATGCGCGGGGAACCTCAGGACCGGGAAAATCATGCCTGTTGACCTTGTCCGCCGTCCCCGTTTCGCGCCACTGGCGGCCCTGGTTCTGGTAGTTGCCGATCTATTCCATCTTCTTCGTGTCCACGACGGGCTCACCCGCCCGCAGAGCTTGTTTGACGGCGCGGTTGATATACCGGAACTGCGCATCGCGATCAGGATGATCGTCCCCCTCCTCCCACGCCTGCTGCCGGCAGCAGTAGCTGTAGTGGCCATACGGGGGCGACCAGGTCGGCAAGACCGTGAATGTCTGCTTGCAAAGCGGGCACCGGCTCCGGCGAACGCAGATCCAGTCGTGCTGGTCGTCGTGTGCCTGCTGCCGCCTGCGCCCGTGGCCGGTGATCGACGGCTGCCGGCACACCGGACACCATCGCGGCATCTGCGCCGGCTGATGGCGGTTACCCCGGCTCGCTCTTGTCTTCCGGCGACGGTGGTGCGGTAAAGAGAATCACGGCTGGCGTGAAGGCCTGCCGCTGGTCATCCCGCCAGGTTCGATCCGGCGACGGGCCTTCACCCTCCTGCACAGACCAGTGTCGAACGAAGAACTGGGGGGTAGCGCCCGCCCTGCCCCTTTGCGAACATTGGCCGGTATTTACCGACTACTCAGGTTCTATCCCGCAGCGACGCTAGAATACTTGAAGAATGGGCACATTTCGAATCGCGCTCGCCAACATTCAATTCCCAGCCACTCCCGAAGAATCGATCGCATTGGCGGTTCAAGCCAGAGCCGCGGCATCCGTCGAGCGCGCAGACATCTATCGCTGAACGCGCTGGCATTTCGATCACCATCGCCCGGCCCTTTGCCTTGGCGGAATTTGCCCGGTATGCCCTTTCAACTCAGCATCGAAAGCCCGTCGGACTATTCGCTGGGGCGCACGTTGGCACTCTCGATTTCGCCGTCTGGACCGAGCCAGATTCTGTACTCGAGCGATCCCTTCTCAAATTTGACCCGATAAACATCGGCACCGCCCGGCCCGACTCCCTTGAAGTTCACAGACTGCAAATCGCCCAAGAAAAAATTTCGACAGAAATTCCGACGGAAGTGCGACCGGAGGCAATTGGGTGTATTCTGCTTGGCAGTCAGGTGCCAAAAAAGGAGGCCCGTTGGTATGAAATCAGTCAGAGCGCTTGCGTTCCTCATGTTTCCGCTGTCGGCCATGATGCCAGTGGCAAACGCCCAAACCGTAACAGGTTCGGTGACCGGCACGGTCGTCGATGCCGGAGACGCCCTGGTAGTCGGCGCAAGGGTGCAATTGACGAACGAGATCACCAAGCAGGTCCGCGAATTCAGCACGTCGGGAAATGGAACGTTTATCTTCCCCGATATCTTCCCAGCGGATTACGATCTCAAAGTAACGCTAACGGGATTCAAGACCTACGTCCAGAACGGCATCACGGTCGGCACGCTGGAGAAGGTGGACCTTCACACAATCAAGCTCGAAGTGGGCGACGTCGCCACTGCGGTCGAAGTGAAGGCGGAAGCGGCTCGCGTTGTGACCAACAGCTCCGACCATGCGACCGATGTCAACCTGAAGCAGCTTGAGGAGACCCCGCTCCGCGGCCGGAACTGGGAAGGATTCGTCAAAGCCCTGCCGGGTGTCATCGACATGGGCACCTACGACCAACGCGGCTGGAATGGTAACTCAGCCGTCATCAACGGCGGTCAGCAGGGACAAGTCCTGGTGACATTCGATGGCATGGCCGCGCAGGACTCCGGAGCTCCCAGTCTCAGTACCTACCAGACGCCCAGCACCGATGCCGTCGGCGAAGTTAAACTGCTGACCGGCAACTACTCAGCCGAATACGGAGCGCGCAACGGCGGCCAGATGAACGTCACGATCAAGAACGGAACGGCCCAGTTTCACGGCACCGCCTACTATTACTACCGCCACGAAGAGTTTAACGCGAACGAATTCTTCAACAACCAACTGAACGTGCAGAAGCCCCGGTATCGCTACGAGAATCCCGGCGGTACCGTCGGCGGGCCGCTCCTCCTTCCGAAAGTCCCTTTCAACAGGAACCGTAACCGCCTTTTCTTCTTCTTCTCTTATGACCAGCTTTGGAACACGCAGAACACGGCGCTCAACAAGTTCACGATGCCCACGGCGCTGGAGCGGCAAGGCAATTTTTCACAGAGCGTGAACCCCAACGGTTCCGCCATTCTGATCCGCGATCCGAACTCCGGACAAGCCTGCTCGACGACCTCCGCCGGGGGGTGCTATCCCGGCAACATAGTTCCCGCGAGCCAAATCAGCCCGATCGGCAGCGCCATGCTGAACCTGTTTCCATTACCGAATACAACCGACCCGACCGGTGCGCGCCAGTATAATTTCACGGATGTTCTGAGCAATACCGATCCGCGAACGGATAAGATCCTCAGGTTGGACTACAACATTTCGTCCAAGGATTCCATGTTCTGGCGCGGTTTGCAGGACTACCAGGCCCAGACGGGTTACGGTGCCATCCTCGGCGCGGCGGGTGATGCCTGGGGTCAGTTTCCCCACAGCTATTTCATTCCGTCCGTCGGCTTCGCAATGACGTACATCCACACATTCCGCCCCAATCTGATCAATGAGGCGACCGTGGGACAGAATCGCGCTCACCAGCAGAATCAGGAGACCAACTCCGCGCTGTACAACAAGAGCCTGCTGCCTCTGACGTCGAACGGTCAGACAGTCCCGTTGCCGACGATCTTCTCCGCCTCGGCCAACTATCTGAATCTGCTGCCGAATATCAACTTCGGCCTGCCCTCGGGCTTCAGCGCATCCTCGGCGCCGACCGGGATCCCGAGCCTTCCCAGCTTCGGCTTTGACAGCCGGTGGCCTTTCGACGGCACAGACAACCTGGCGACCTTCACCGATAACGTCACGTGGGTCAAGGGAGCGCACATCATCAAGGCCGGTTTCTACTTTGAGCACGAAGCCCGCAACGTGAGTGATTACTCGGTTTACAACACAGCCGGCACCTACTATTTCGGTTCCGACCTCGGCAACCCGGTGGACACGGGCGACCCCTTCTCCAACGCGCTTACCGGAAACCTGTATGGCTACGGGCAGGACAATCTCAAGCCGATCCACCGCACCCGCTACAAGCAGACCGAGTGGTTCGTGCAGGATACGTGGAAAGTCAGCCGCCGGCTGACCGCCGACTTCGGCATGCGCTTTCAGCGGCTGGGCTCTCCCTATGACGCCCCGGGCCAGACGCAGGGTGTCTTCGTGGGCTCCACTTACAGCGCGAGCGCGCAGGGTCAGGTTCTGTACCCGTATTGTACGGTCGCGGTAGCATCCACCGCCAGTTGCCCGACCGCGGATAAGGCATCCATCAACCCCGTTACGGGTGTCACGTACCCGTACTCCCGGCAAGGCACGTTCGCTCCCGGAAGCACCGCCGGACTCGGCGGTACGCCGTTTTCGGGCATCGTTCAGACTCAGTCGGCGACTCATTCCCTCTTTGCGACGCCCGGCTTGGCGTTCGCTCCGCGCGTCGGCTTTGCCTATGACCTGTTCGGCAACGGCAAGACCGCGGTAAGAGGCGGCTTCGGTATCTTCTACGGCCGTGCGTTCGGGGTCGACGCCACCAGCGGCGCTTCGGGCGTCGGCATAGGACCTATCTCCACTCCGCCGCATTTCCTCGCGCCGATCGTTCTCAACACCAACGTCTCGGGTCTCTCGGATTCCTCACTCGTATTCACGCCTCAGACTACGGTCGGCGGGCCTTTGAGTTATCCGGCGCCGCAGACTTTAGACTGGAGCGTCGGCGTCCAGCAGGATCTGGGCAGGGGCTTTGTGATGGATATCGCATATGTGGCGAACTCCGCGCATCACCAGTTCAACCAAGGCCTCATCGATCTGAATGCCGTCGCTCCTCTAACCGACTGGACTCCCACGGCCAACAACGGGTCGCCGGGACCGGTTGCCAAATTCCTCGACCCGACCAGCGCCAGCGGGGGCACCGGCGGATTCTATTCGACCAACCTGATTCGCGCGCTGTCGTCGGCCTATCCGGGATGGGGTGGAATCCAGATGTACTCGTCGAACGGCGAATCAAACTATGAGTCGTTACAGGCGCAATTCAACAAACGTGTCGGCAAGGACTTCCACTTCGGCAGCAATTATACGTGGTCGAAGACTCTGGCCTACTCTCGCCAACAGTGGGTGTCGGACAAACTGCTCGAGAACATTGTGAGCGGCACGCGTCCACAGGCGGTGAACGTGAACTTCGGGTACGCGATTCCCGGAGCTACCAAATTCTGGAACAACAAGTTCATCGAGTTGCTGACAAATGACTGGCACATCGAGGGCATTCTGACGTTCTACTACGGCACACCCCTGTCCATCGGCTGCTCTGCCAACGGCGCGCCGATCGGCTATTGGACGGGTACGCCAACGGGAGGAATTCCGTTCCGTTGCCAGCAGAACGGCCCGCTGTTCAATTCATCGCAGACGTCCACGGCTGCTTCGCCCCTGTGGTATGACTTCAACGTTTCGGCGTTCTCACTTCCCCCGGTCAACTCACGCGGGATCGGCAACGAGCAGCCGACTGTTACTTATGGTCCCGGCGTGGAGAACACGGATTTCAGTTTGTTCAAGCAGTTCCATGTCTGGGGCGAGCACAAGACGCTGGAATTTCGGGCTGAAGCGTTTAACGCTCTGAACCACTTCAACCCGAACAACCCGAACACTTCGCTCGCCATCAATTGCAACGCGGTGAACGGAGCCTGTACCCCGGGTGGCGCGAACACTAATTCCGCATTCGGTCAGATCACCTCGGCGGCTCTGCCGGCGCGGCACGCGGCTTTATCCGTTCGCTTCAGATTCTAAAGTGGGGCAGGTTTCCGATCACTAGTGTCCAGATTAGGTCTTAGTTTTTAGGCGGAAGCTCTGCTACCGTGGACCTGGGTTATAGCCAGAACCAAGTCTACCGTAACGGAGACTTCCGCCATGAATCGAGTATGCAGCATTCTCGCAGAGCTTCTCCCGTTGTTCCCGCGAGACGAGTAAGCCTACAAAAACCGGCCAATGTTGTGAGTGAGGGGCCCGCCGTCAGCGATGCAAAGCAGGGGTGCTCCGCCGGGCGCTGATGGCCACGCCATTTCCGCGGACAAGAAGGGCTGACGACTTACTGAATTCCAGGGGGTTGGAACTCCGTGGCGGCTTCCTGCCAGGCGGCCGGCGCCGGTCTCGGACTCAAACTACAATGCCCGCTTGCGTGCCGCCAAGACGCTGACTCCCAAGGGATCCAATGACACGGTCGTCACCTTGCCGCCTTCGGAGAGCAGATCTTCCATCGGTTCAGCCAAGGCAATATCCGGATGAGGCTCTTCCGTGAGGTTCAGCAGGAAGTAATAGGTTGCGCCGGAATCCTGCCTGCTTACTACTTCCACGCCGTAAGGCGCCGGAATCAGCGGCGAGAGCTGGCCCGCAGTCCCCACCTGCCGCGCGAGGGCTTCGTAGAAACCGCCATCGGCGGAATCCGTCCCGACATAGAACACCCAGCCCTGCCCATGACGATTGCGGCTGATCGCCGGCCGCCCGGCCAGGCGTCCGCCCTGGAATGCGGCGATCGCCTCAGCGCCCTGCAGCGTCAGCGCTTCGATCATCGTGCGCGGATGAAACGCCCCGGATTTGCCTGCGAACTCGATTCCAAAGCCGTTTAGGTCCATCATCCTGAACTCCAGCAGGTCCAGGGTTGTCTCGACGGTTACTCCCGCGACGCCGGCGAAGGCGCCCGGAGGAAGCACCCGCCGCATGCTGTTATCCATGTTCTGAGTGCCGGCCCGGTAATTGAGAACCAGAATCCCTCCGTTCGCGACGAAACGGCTCAGTCGTGCCACCGTCTCGTCATCCACGAGATGCAGATTCGGCGCCACCACCAGCCGATAGGCGGACAACTCCGTCTCTCGCGGGACGATGTCGATATTCCGCTGCAGGACCTTGAAGCCGTTGTAGTACCGCATCGCCTCACCGTCGTAACGGCGATCGGCCGTGCCCAACGACCAGAAGCCCTGCGACCACTGGTTAGTGAAGTCATAGACCAGGGCGATATCCGCCCGGGTCGTGGCGCCTGCCAGGCGCGGGCCCAACCGGTGGAATTCCCTGCCGATCTGCTCGAAGACCGGCTTGCCCGGATTGATGCTGCCGTCGAACTGCTTGATCAGCGATGGTCTGTACTGCTCGCCGCCGATTGCCGGTCTGCGCCATTCGAAATACAGGTGCCCGTGACTTCCGTGTGCCAAGTCGATATAAGCCTGTAGGCGCAAGCCGGCATCGAGCGCGTTGGCAGGGACGTAGGCGATCTGCTCCGCGCAGAGGAAGCGCTGATGCGGGCCGGCCGAACGGCAGAAGTCGTGATTGAACCCCGAGATATATTGCCGCCGGAAATCGCTGATGCCCGGGGCCGTGCAATAGTTATCCCAGGCGCTTGCGTCCAAGTACTCCGCGCCGGCAAATACGTCTACCGACCACGTGGTGGCCGGCCAGTTCGTAAAGATGAATTGATTTTGGCTCGACTTTCGCAGAACTTCAGCCTGCCGGCGCAAATGGTTGGAGAAGGAGTCGGAAAAGAACTGACGATAGGCGAGGCTGATCGCAGGCTGCCAGCCGCCTTCCGCCGAGTTTGTGGGAAAGTGTATCTGCGACCAGTCGGAGTACTGATTGCTCCAGAAGGCCCCGTTCCAGGCCCGGTTGAGAGCATCGAGAGTTCCGAAGCGGGCCTTCAGCCACGCCTGAAAGGCACGTTCGGAAACCGGATCGTAAGCTTCGAACGGAAAGCCCGGCTCGTTATCGAGCTGCCATCCGATCACTCCCGGGTGGCGGCCGTAGTGCTGTGCCAACGCCTCCACGATTCGCGCGCTGGCCTTGAGATAGTTTGGACTGTTCGTGTTGTAACCCTTTCGGCCGCCGTAAGTGTACAGACCGTTTCGATCGCCGCTCAGCACATCGGGATGAGCCTGATACAGCCATGGCGGAACGGATGCTGTGGGCGTTGCGAGAATCACATCAATGCCGTTCTGATTCGCGATCGCGATGGCCTCATCCATCCAGGCGAAATCGAACTTGCCCTCGGATGGCTCGAATCCCGCCCAGGCAAACTCCCCCATCCGCACAGTGTTCAGCCCCAGGTCGCGCATTTGGCGGAAGTCGATCTTCCACTCCGAGGGGTCCCACCACTCCGGGTAATAGGACGATCCCAGGTAATAGCGATCCCAGAGCGTCCGTTCTTGATTTTCCCGAGGAGACGCGGGGCGTGCCTGAGGTTCCGCCGGCCTGCCCGTAGGAGCGATTGCACCGAAACCGGCGAGCGCCGCGAACTGATTAAAGGATCTCCTGTCCATCGGTTCCCTGCGCTTACGCCTCCGGCAGTTCGTAGCCTTTCCGTCGTGTCCGCGCGAGATAATCGTTAGCTTCGGCGTCGCCCGTGAATCGCTCCGTCTCCGGGTTCCAGCGAAGCTTTCGCCCGAGTTGGCGCGTGATATTGGCGATATGACAGACGCTGATGGAACGGTGCCCGGTCTCCACGTCGGCCAGCGGCATCTTGCGGCTGCGCATCGAATCCAGCCAGTCCTGCATATGATACTTCGCCTGCCACTGCGCCCGCTTCCACTTATCGATCTCCTCCTGGGGAGGTACGTCCTTGATCATATTCGGCGGGTCGGTGCGGAAGTCATTCCGCGTGATCTCGATCCGCCCCTTCTCGCCCACGAACATGGCGCCGCCCTGGATATTGCCAGCGTCAGGGAGTTCCAACCGCACCTCTACGCCATTGGCGTAGCGCCAGCCGACCGCGCCCTGCGGCGCATCCGGCAGCGGGTAGAATTCCACCGGTCCCGTGGTGTCCATTCCCAGGGCCGATTGGATCTGATCGATTCCGTGCGCGCCCCAGTTCGTCATCTCGCCGCCGGAGTAATCCCAATAGCGCATCCAATGCGTAAACAGCTCCGGATTGAAAGACCGCTCTTCGGTCTGCCCAAGCCAGGCGTCCCAATTCATGCCGGCCGGCGCCGCTTCCTCCGGCATCGGGCCGATCCGAACGGGCGGAGGGTAATTCACACCCAACACCAGACGGATGCGCCCGAGTCCGCCGCTCTTGACGAAGTTACATGCCAGCTGGTTCATGGCCATGGAACGCTGCTGGCTCCCGACCTGCAAAACCCGGTTGTACTTACGAACGGCTCGCACTAATGCGCGGCCCTCCGCGACGTAAAGGGACAGAGGTTTTTCGGCATATACGTCTTTGCCGGCCTGTACGGCGTGCATGGCGCAAAGCACGCGCGCATGGTCGTTCGTGCCGACAATCACCCCATCGATATCTTTCCGCTCAAGTAACTCACGGTGGTCTTCGTAGATGCGCCAGTTAGCCTTCCGTTTGCCTACCGCATCTTCCATGCGCTTGCGATAGCAATCCGCAACGGCGACAATCTCGGCGCCTTCCGGCAACTGATCGATGAGCAGTCCGCTGCGATTGCCGGCACCGATTACGCCCACGCGGATCCGGTCGTTGGCGCCCTTCGCCCGTTTCGGCAGCAGGTACGGAATCGCGGCGCTCGCCAGGCCCGCTTTGGTGAACGCACGTCGCGATATGTTTTCGCTCATGGGTTCTTCCTTGTGTGTCCTTTGGTCAGGTTCTCAAAAAGAAATAGGCCGCTCTTGCCGCCGACGGCGAAGTCGAGATCGCCATCGCCGTCGATATCCGCCACGGGAATCTGCATGCCCCCGCCCACGCGGCCTCCGTAGTCGACAATATGCCGCGACCACACTACACTCTTGCCGTCTTCCGACTTATGGTACTCATACCAATAAATGCCCAGCGGGTCGCGCTCGCCGGGATCGTGGCCGTCGTGCGCCATGAAACGCTTGCCGGTGAGCAGCTCCTTGCGTCCGTCACCGTTGAGGTCCACCAGCGTGAGTGCATGCGCCTGCGACCACGATTCGTCGATCATGTGCTTCACCCAGGTATGGCCGGGTCGTTGCTCCATCCAGAAGATGCCGTAGTTGTGGGCGTTCGCGGTCAGCAGGTCGGGCAGTCCGTCTTCGTTGATGTCCAACACATAAATGAAGCTGGTCTGGCCCAGGTCGAACTCCGGATGGAACTTCCAGTCGCCCGATCGCGGATCGGACGGAGCTTCGAACCAACCCTTCGGCGTGATAATATCGTTGCGCCCGTCGCCGTTCACGTCGCCCGCGCCGATGCCGTGGCCGTAGCCTTGCGGGCTGACGACGTGCTTCTTCCACGAGCCGCCCACGTCCTCGTACCACACCGTTCCAAACTTGGCGTCCCCGAACTGCGGGAGCAGCTCGCGAGCCTTTCCGTCGTTATCGAGATCTACAAGGAACGAGAACTCCACCGCCGATCCCTGGTCGATCGGGTGATCTTCCCAGATGACGCCCGGCTTGCCGGGATTGCGCGACCACCAGATTTTGCCGCTATGCCAGCCCGAACTGACGATGTCCACCAGGCCGTCGCCATCCACGTCCATCGCCAGGTCGGTCAGCGACGCCAGGTACGTCCCGTACTCCTTGAGATGCCGGACCTCGTGGCGCTTCCAGGTAGGGTTCTCGTACCAGGCGTCGCCCGAGAAGATGTCCGGGCGCCCGTCGTTATTGAAGTCGGCGATCGCGCACGTCTCGCTGATGCCGAGGTCGATCGTGTGCCGTTCGAACGCAATCTCCGGGCCGCGCCCGGCCAACAGGACGAGCGCGGCCACGCCCGCAGCCAGCGCGCCGAACAGGTAGATTCTCATAAGCGGTGCTCTCGTTTGGTCAAAAGACGTACTTCAACCAAACCTGGAAAAAACCTCGCGTCGGGTGTATTGCCTTGGAACCCTTGGAACGATCACGCCCCCGTTATGGGTCCTCCATTGGCGTCGATGTTTGTCGTAGACGGGTTCCCCAGCTCGGGTGATTCAAAAGGTCGAAGACCACGGCGCGGCACGATAGATAATGCTCGCGCCACACGGTGAAGTGCCCGAGAGGGGACTCGCAAACGCGCACGGATGATACCAGTTCCGCACCGTCCGACCCCTCTACAAGCGCCGCTATTGAACCCTCCGGTTAAACCGGCAACTCGTAACCCTTACGCCGCGGCCGGGACAGTAGCTTATTCGCTTCCTCGTCGCCGATGAATTTCTCCGCCTTCGCATCCCAACGAAGCCTTCGGTCGAGCTGCCGGCAGATGTTGGCGAGGTGGCACAAGCTCGTCGCACGTTGCGCGATTTCGACATCTGCATTGGGCTTTTGGCGCGTGCGCATGCACGCGAAGAAGTTTTTCAGGTGGAAGAGGTCTTCACCCCTGCCTTCCTTCGTCGGTGGCGGCGCGTCCTTCAGAAGTTCCGGCCGGTTGGTGCTAAAGTTGCCGCGGATGATCTTGATCACGCCATCCGTGCCGACGAAGATGCCGCCCAACTGATCGTGACCGCCCTCTTCGATGGAGCCGCCCCTGCAGGGCTCTTCGAGCCTGACCACCGTTCCGGTCGCGAAGCGCATCATGATGGGCTTCCGGCCAAGTGCCGGCTGCCACATCGGGCTTTTGGCCAGGGAGAAATTCGGCCGGTCTATGGTCTTCCAGTCTTCCGTCCACAGTTCCACGGGACCGGTGTCGTCCATGCCGAGGGCGCATTGCACCTGGTCGAGGCCATGCGTCCCCCATCCGGAAACGCCCCAGGACTCTCCACCGCCGTCGTAGTCCACATAGTTGGCCCAACCGTGCTGCAGCGACGGGTGATACGGGCGCAACTCCGTCTGGTTGCACCACAGGTCCCAATCCATGCCTTCGGGGACGGGCTGCCCCGGTTGGGGGGTCCACTGTAAACCCGGTAGGTAGTTGCACACGATGACAGACTGGATCGGCCCGATCTTTCCGGTGCGGACTAGCTCGCTAGCGTAGCGGTTGATGGGCATCGAGCGCTGCTGGCTGCCTGCCTGAAGGATGCGGTTGTACTTGCGGGTGGCGTTGACGAGCGCGCGGCCTTCCTCGACCGTAAGGGCAATAGGTTTTTCGGCGTAGACGTCCATACCCGCCTGGAGGGCGTGAATCGCGCACCATACGCGAGCGTGGCAGGTGGTCTCGACGAAAACGGCGTCGAGTTTCTCCTTTTCGAACATCTTCTGGAAATACTGATATTTCGCCCACTTGGCCGCCTTGTCGGACATAGCCGTGGCCGCCCCCCCGGGGTCCCTTCCGTTGGTGCGGGGAAGATAGCAATCCGCCACGGCGACAAGTTCCGCATCCGGCACGTCGTCCCCAATGTATTGCATCAGCCAACGGGCACGGCCGCCGAAGCCGATGAGGCCAACCTTGATCCGGTCATTCGCGCCCGGACGCCCTGCCTGGCCGAAAACGTGGGACGGCACGAACATCGGAGCCGCGCCGGCCGCTGCCGCCTTAAGAAAACTGCGTCTCTTCACGCTATTTCTCCTTCCCGACTTTCCTGGTCGAGAACACCTTAATTACAATTCGAAAGCTCCTACCGTCATTTATGGTGATGTGGCGGTGGCGCACTCCGGGGGCACTCTCTTGTCGGACCGAGCACCGCAGCCCTACGCCGTCTTGGCGCAGCCGCCAGACGGGCACGATAACCCCGATTCAATAGGAACTGGATAGATGAATCTTAATGTTACAGTGGACCAGATCGGGGGGCAAGTCAAGAGGAAAGTTGTGTTCAAAACGACACCCCAGTCCAAAGAAGTCGCTCTTGTTTAAGCCAATTCTGGATCTGAAAGTACCCATATTTGAGCCCTTTTGCTCCACGGCAGCCAGTCTGGTGTAGAATCTTCAGTAACCAGGCGTATGCTGGAAACAAACTTGGTTGGAAGGAGCCGCCTGCATCACGGGCAATAGATACGAATGCGAGGAAGAAACCTGACACGGCGCGAGGCGCTCGCCGGAGCCGCCGCCGCTCTTATCCCCACGCCGGCGATCGCCGCGGGTTATAAGCCAAAAATATCGGTGGCGTGTTATATCTCGACCCAGCAGTTCAGCCTCCGTAAGATAAAGCCGATCGACGGGCTGGAGGAGACGTACAGCGGGTTCCAGAAAGCGGGCTACCACTGGGTGGAGCTGATCAACAGCTTTTTGCAGGGCGATTTGAAGGAGAGGACCGTTGCCCTCATGAAGAAGTACAAGTTGCGCTGCTCGATGGCGTACAACGGCGGGGTGATGCACGATGACGCCGCCGCGGAGAAAACCATCGCCTCCACGCTGGATATCGCCGCCGCCGCCAAGAGCCTGGGCGCGGTCGGAATGGTAATCAACTGCAACCCCCTGCCTCGCAACGACCGAAAGTCAGACGAGCTGCTCCGGACGGAAGCCGCTAACCTCAACAAACTGGGACGTGAATTGAAATCCCGCGGCATGCGCGTCTGTTTGCATCACCATGCGCCGGACTTGATGGAAAACGCGCGCGAGTGGCTGTTCATGCTGCACAACACCGACCCGAAACTGGTTTGGATGTGCCCGGACGCGGATTGGATCCGCTACGCGAAACTCGACATGATCGGGCTGCTGCGGGAAGCGGGCACACGCATTGGCGACATGCACCTGCGGAATTCGGAGGGGGGCGTGTGGACGGAGGATTTGGGGCCGGGCGAAGTGGACTATCCGGCCATAGCCAAATTCCTTAGGGAGATCAAATACGACGGCTTCCTAGCCGTCGAACTGGGGCACGCCAAGGATACTAAGATCACTCGCTCCCTGGAAGAAAATCTGCGCCGGAGCCGCGAATATGCGGAGAAGACGTTCGGCGTCAAAGCCTGAGACGGCGGCGCGGTCTCCACGCTCAGCACCTCGCCGCTGGTGAGATCTACCACCCGGACCACCAGCGTGGTGGTGCCCAAGTCGATTCGGTTCGCCGTGCAGTTTCGCCAGAATGCGCTCCTTGCCCGTCATTCCCGCACCCTGACCACTCGGGTATCATGACTTGCCGCGATGCGCTGGCCGGGCCCGGCGATCGCAAACTCAGCTTCCGCCCACTCGCCGTCGACCATGCGCCGCAACCACCGCAGGTCTCCCGGCAGCCGCTCCAAGCTCCAGCCATTCTCCTTGGCTTCGGCGCCCGCTTCGGCGAGGAACTTCCCGTCCGCCTCCAGCCCCGTCTCGATGAACGTGAGCTTGCGGTACTGTGAGCGGTAGCCCGTCATCTGTTCGTAGAGGTAGTGCCCGTTATCCTCGCCGTATTTTTGGATCATCGTTTCCAGCGAGTCGTCAAGCCCCATCGTGTTGTGGGTCAACTGCTGCAGGCCTTTGCCGCGCTCCAGCCACCCGGTCGACCCGTAGTAAGTGCCGGGGTTGTCCTCAAAGTACGCCTGGTAGCGTTCGCCGCTGCCCATCAGCAGTGCGATGCAATCGTGCGCGCGCGGCAGCACCAGGCGCGTATGCCGCGCGGTCAGCCCGTCGAGTCCATTGCCGCAGAGCCCGTAGCCCAGCAGAATCGCTTGGTACACGCCTTCCGGCGTGCGGTCCACCACTTCCTGAATCTTGGCCGCCATCGGCTTGCCGCCCAGGTCGTGCAGTCCCTTGGGCAGAAACTCCAGGTCAACCTGGTGCGGCGAATGCGCGCAGGCATCGCACATTTCGCGGAACAGAACTTCGCAACTGATCAGCTTGAGGCGCATCGGACGCTCACCAGGCCGCGAATCAAGTCCGGCGTGGAACCAGAGCAACCGCCCAGAAACGAGGCGCCGAATCTTGCCGATCGCCGCATCTCAAGCCCATCCATAGCTGGCCGGATAATAGAGGCCGTCGCACGTATCAGCCACAGCAGCGCGCAGTTCGTCAGCAGCCTGAGGAAGCAGTTCCAACTCCCGGTCGATCTTGTCCAACCAGACACGTTCCCTCGCGACGAGGTTCAACCGTCCGGACGCGAGTCCTTCCCGCAGGACTTCGACGGCGGCCTTGCCGGCCGCCACAGTGCGACCGTAGGAATCCTGCTCCCCAACAATCGCTCGTGCGATCCGCACGGTGGCCTCTGGCGAGAGAACCGCCGCCTGGGGACTTAGCCACTCGTCTGATTCCGTCAACCACTGGCGGAGGGTGAGAGCCTGGCCGCGGGCCGAAGCAGTGTTCATCAGCCGGCAGTCGTAGGCGAGCAGTTCCGCATATGCCTCAGGTGCATTGCCGGAGAGCAGCCTGACGTTCTGGACGGATTCGTTGCTCCACAGATCACACATTGCGGCGGCAATGTTGCCGACAGGGCTGAAGTGCGCGCAGGTGGCCGACTTGCCCTCCATGGAGATGGGGCATCCGGTAATGGCCTTGATGACAGGACCCTCATAGGCGCAATCCTTGGAGGGGCCGCGCGCCCCCTGCTCAAATGCCACCAGGCTACGCACGGCGCTCATGGCGCGCACCACGGCGGCCAAAACCTCCGGAAGCATCTTCTGGTGCGCCAACTGCATGGCCGTGTTGGCGAAGCCGCAAGCGCTATCGCCTCCGGGAACGACTCCGCCTTCTGCGCACATCTCACAGATGTGCGTCCACAGCCAGGCCATGTCGCGGGGCGCGAGAACTCCCAGCGCGAAGACCACTGCCCGCAGATCGCCGTACAGGAGGCCCTGGTCGTGGACCTCCTTGCCGCCGACCGATTCGATGGAGATGATGTCGGCGCCGGCTACGATGTTCCTCTCTAATGATTTCGAGAGCTGCTCCCAGGGAACACCCTTTCGCAGGAGCGGTGGTTTGGCCTGATCCCGTATATCGGTAGGTGTTACACGCAGGGCGCATGGCAGACCGTAACGCGCGTGGGCCTGCTCGAGTTGCCGTTTCAGCAGGGCGGTGATTTCGGCTCCCCACTCCGACACCTCAGTCATGGCGGGCAGGAGTTCGAACTCAAGAACGATGCCAGGCACCCGCAGAGCGATGGCTCGCTTCAAGATGTTGGCGGCCATCTCCTCGTAGTGCCTGATGATCGCGCTCCAGTTGGAGGAGTCCACCATGATGACCGGGAGAGTGAAGTTCACTTCTGGATAGACCTGGCCGCCTCCGATGGTGAGCCCCAGCCCGCACGGCACGGGAACGGGCGCACGACCGTAGATGAGCTCGTCAGCGCCGCTGACGGCCAGGTTTGAAAAGACACGAGACACGTCAGTTCCTTCCCACGAGGCTAGGAGCCACGTCAACGGCCGCGCTTGCGGATGCACTGCAGCCATTGGCTGCGATCTCGTGCGGAAAATGAGGGGTCACCGGTAGAAAACCGCGTCTTCGCATTTTGTTCCTCTTCCCGGAATGTCCACCTGGTCAGAAGCTCAGCACCAGGTGCCAGATGTAAATGTAGGCCAGACTATCCACGTCGTCCCAGACGCGCCGCACCAGCGCGGGATCGCCCGAGATGGGCGGCAGTTCCTTCAGCTTCTCGTCGAAGGCCCGGCAGGAACCCGGGCGCAAGCGCGGCGCGGTGATCCAGGCGGGCAGCCCCTCGGCCGGATGCGCCGCGGGCTGCAGCGGCACTTTGGCCGAAGGCGACGACGGCGAGCGATAAACTCCGTATTCCAGCGTCGCATCCGTCATCGCCTGCAGGTTTTCGAGCGTGGTGTCGTTCTGCATGATCGCGCTGGCGTCCATCAAATACCCGCCACTTGCGCCGATCGTCTCGATCAGTTCGCGGCAGTGCGCCTTCACTTCGCCCGGTTTGGCGAAGGCGAGCAGCGTGTTGGGCACGCCGCCGCTCAAGCAGAACTTCTTGCCGAGAATACTCGCGGCGAGGGCCGGGTTGGTGCGGTCCAGGTGAAAGACGATGCTGCCGGCGGGCAGTTCGGCGAAGCGCTCCAGGTGCGCGTCCCACTTGCCTTCGGCGTAGAACAGCACCTGGTTGCCTTGCGCCCAGAGCGCATCGACAATCGGTTTCAGCGTCGGCCAGTAGATCGTCTCGAAGTGCTCCCTGGAGATGAACGGAGTGCAGCCGCGATGCATCCAGATCGGGATCGGGATCTGCCGGCCGGGGTCCGCGCTGGTGAGCGCGATATAGCCCAGATGCGGCATCAGCGCTTCGCAAGCCTGCTGCACTTTATCCGGTATCTCCATCAGGTCGAAGGCCAGGCCGATGTAGCCGCGCAGCTTGTCGGCCAGGATGTCCAACGGCGCCTTGAGCATTCCGCAGATCGAAGAGACGGTGCCGCATTCCCGGCGCATCCGCTCAAGCTGCGGACCGAACGCCGAGAAGTAGCTGAGCATCGACATGCCGCCCTTTACGAACGACAGGTTGTTGCGGTACGACGTGGGCGCGCCCTTCGCGCTGACTTCCGTCGAGACTCGCGGCAGCCACGTTTCATAGAGAAAGCGCACCGGGTCTTCGATCAGCTCGTCGTACTCCTCGCGCTTCATGAAGGCGTCCTGCTCAGCGGGCTCACGGTATTGAAACGCTACGTCCGGAGGCACGTCGATGCCGGGCACGCCGTAGTAGCGCAGACCGACGGCCTGGGAGAGACCGGTCCACACATAAACCATGTTCGGCACAACTGCGTCCCAATCGTAATCCTTGCAGCAGCGGATGACCGCTTCGAAGGCCAAGTTGTAGTCGTGCGAAACCTGCTGGCAGGTGAAGCCGGCGTGCCGCGCCGTGATCTCGGCGGCGAACGGGCGCAGCGGAACACGGTCCGGCATGCCGTTGCGCATCGCGGTCACGTAACGGTTCAGGCGCGCGGCGTAGAGATCCTCCATCCCGGCGCTCATGCTTCCACATCCACGGCGTGCAGCGTCTTGCGCACGAAAGCCAGGACGTCACAAACGCGCAGCACGGCGTGCTGCAGATACCGGTCCCGAGGCAGCTTCGATTTCACTACTCGCATTCTACTCATGGGAGCGGTGCCTGTCAATCATTAGGTTCGGACGGCAGAATTTCTCTTGACCATCCCTCCATCTCGGGCTATAGTTTTCCCGTGAGTATGATCTGACAGGGTGCAACTGAGAACTTGTCTATTACCGATCATTCCAGACATTCAATTTGGGAACCTTTATGGCCAAGTATCCGGAACTGTACGAAGCAATCTTGCACGGCGACGCGAAGGCCTCGGAACGTATCGCGCGGCAGGCCCTGAATGAGAACGCCGATCCGATGGAACTCGTGACCGAATCGATGATTCCAGCCATGGACGAGGTGGGGCGCCTCTTCGAATGCGAAGAGTATTTCGTGCCCGAACTCCTACTCTCCGGCCGGGCAATGAAAGCCGCTCTGGGACTGATCCGGCCCATGCTGGCGGCATGCGGAGCCGAACCGGCTGGGCGAGTGGTGATTGGGACGGTGAAAGGCGACCTTCACGACATCGGCAAGAACCTGGTGGCGTCGATGCTGGAGGGCGCCGGTTTCGAAGTCGTCGACCTCGGCGCTGACGTTTCGCCCGAAAAGTTTATCGAAGCGGTGAGGGCGGCCAACGCCAACATCCTTTGCCTGTCCGCCCTGCTCACGGTGACCATGCCTGCGATGAAAACAACCATCGAGGCCATGAAGACCGCGGGAATCCGGGAGAAGGTGAAGGTCATGGTTGGCGGCGCTCCCGTGACGGAATCGTACGCGTGCGAGATCGGTGCCGACGGTTACACCGAGAACGCCAGCGGCGCGGTTGGATTAGCCCGGCGCCTGAGTGCGGCGAGGTAAAGCCCATGACACCGTTCCTATGGCAATTTGGCGATCCAGGACCCACGGGATGCCCGATCTCGATGGAGGGCAAGTCGGCGAGTTTCGCGCGTGGCAGTCTGGCAAACGCCGGGCCGGCACAAGCCTCACATTCTTGTCGCGCTTGACCGGCCAATCCTTTGAGTCTGCACACCCAATAGGGATGGTTACGAAGCTGGTTTGAGTTCTGACCAAGGTTCCGAGCGTCGGGCTGGTGGCGGCCCACGCAAAGCAGTAT
>Ga0182030_10007768_pt1 | contig 22323 bp, 16 predicted proteins | sample 812S3MmetaG_FD_121299 | JGI IMG/M metagenome (GOLD analysis project Ga0182030, IMG submission 121299) | Permafrost microbial communities from Stordalen Mire, Sweden - 812S3M metaG (Illumina Assembly) | ecosystem: Environmental > Terrestrial > Soil > Wetlands > Permafrost | place: Sweden... | reverse complement strand
GCGCGCCTGCAGCAGGAAATCCTGGTCATGAAGAAGGATGCCGAAGCCGAGAAACGGTTCGGCGAACTACGCGTGAAGACGCTCGAAGAAGCCGTGGCCCATCAACAGGCGCAGATCGCGGCCTTGGAAAAGCAACTCGCCGACGCCAAGCAGCAGGTGCAAGATATCGCCCTGAAAGCCATCGAAGGCGCAAGCGGCGCCAGGGCGCTGTCGCACATCAATCAGATCGCGATGGAGCAGGCCAAGAACCGGCCGCAGGGGTGATCGGGATCGTTGGTTGCTTACCGGCTTAGGCCAGACGCTGCGGGAGTGGCAGTTCAGAGTGCCTGGCTCGCTTTTGGAGAGTAGCGCCGTGATACGGCGCCCGCTTGCGGTTTATATCCAGTCGGATATAATTGAGCCATGCGGCCAGTGTGCTTCCTTGGCGATTCGCTCAAGTGCTTGCGAGAGTTTCCCGAGGGCGCGCGGCATGACGCGGGTTATCAACTGGATAAGGTCCAGCGAGGCGAGCAGCCGGACGATTTCAAGGCGATGCCCTCCATCGGCAAGGGTGTCGAAGAGATTCGCATTTTGGACTCGAGTGGCGCCTACCGTGTGATCTACTTTGCCAGACGCGCGGACGCGGTGTACGTTCTGCACGCTTTCCACAAGAAGACACAACAGACGCCGAAGAAGGATCTTGAAATCGCGAAAAGACGATTTGGGCAAATATTGGGAGGCAGGATATGAGCAAACCAGAGAGCTACGCGAGTGTGTGGGATGCGGTCGCGGACACCCCCGAGCAGGCCGCGAATCTGAGGGCACGGGCCGAACTGATGCAGAAGATCGCGGCACGCCTCAAACAACATGACTGGACGCAGGCCGAAGCGGCAACACGCTGCGGCGTGACGCAGCCACGGATCAACGATCTGCTGCGTGGCCGGGTCTCGCGCTTCTCGCTCGACGCGCTGGTCAACATCGCGACGGCGCTGGGTTGCCGCGTGCGGGTCGATCTCGAAGCTGCCTGAGCGGAAACTGCTTAACACCTTCAGGAAATCTTCTGGGTCGGGCGAGGGTGGCCGGTTCTCAACATGCGGCAGGTAGCGCGAGGAGTCGGGCCCCAATCGAAATACAGGCCGGCGTTCGGTTCCGCGAGCGACGCCGCAAACTCTCGGGAGACTTCCAGGGTATGAGAAAAGAAACGGGTTTGCTTTTCGTCGCCCAGCAGTTACTCTGAAGAGAGACAGCAAAGGAACTTGGCCATGACCTTGATAGAACTCCCCGACGACCAGGTGGCGGCGCTGAAATCAAGGGCGGCGGCGCAGGGCCTTACGCTGGAAGCTTGGTTTGAGAAGCTCTCAGGGGTTGCAGTGCCCACGAGCCAGCCCGGCCCCCGCAAGTCCCGCTACACGTTGGCCGAGCTCATGGCGCAGTGCGATGCGAACACCCCTCTATCGGCGGAAGACCGCGCGTGGATCGATGCGCCCGCCATCGGCCGCGAGGCTTGAACCCGGTGGAACGTGGCGACGTCTTTCACGTCGATCTGAATCCCATCCAGGGCCGCGAACAGGCGGGCGCGCGCTATGTGGTGATCGTCTCTCCGAAAGCGTTCAACGTACTCGCGACTCCGCTGGTGTGTCCGATCACGCAAGGCGGCAACTTCGCCCGCCATGCCGGGTTCGCCGTGTCTTTGAGCGGCGCCGGAACCGCGACCCAAGGCGTGGTTCTGTGCAATCAGCCGCGGGTTCTCGATCTGCAGGCCCGCAAAGCACGGTTCATCGAGAGGGTGCCGGATTTCATCATGGATGAGGTTTTGGCGAAGCTGCTTCCCCTCCTCGAATAACAGTCCGTCGCTTGCCGGAAGCCACTGGTTTCGGCGTCCTACGCTCCGCGGACGCGGAACGTAGGGGGAATGGTTTTGGCTTTGTCGAGCCTCGTCGCCAGGCGCTGTGGAAGAGTACCCGACGCTGCGACCGGAGCATGGCTGTAGGCAGCACTTCGGTGGGTAAGGCGCGATACGGCCAATTGGCTGGCGTGCCGCGGCAGTCCTGCGCTGCGAGCCACATTGAGAGACAATGAAGAGGTGACGAGAGCGATTGCCAAAGATCCAGAAACGATGCACGGCCTGCCCGTGTTCCGAGGAACACGGGTGCCCGTTCAGACACTCTTCGAGTACCTTGAGGGCGGCGACACGCTCGAAGATTTTCTGGAAGGATTTCCAACCGTTTCGCGCGCTTTGGCGGTAGAGGCCCTGGAAGAAGCCAAGCAGTTGCTGCTCGCCCGCGCGTCATGAAGATTTTGATAGACGAGTGCGTCGATGAGAGGTTACGGCTCTTGTTCCCGGGCCACGACTGTCACACAGCACGGTTCACCGGACTTGCGGGGTTGAAAAACGGGCGTCTCCTGGAGGCTGCGGAAACAGCCGGTTTTGATGTCCTGATTACGGTGGACCAGAATATTCCAGATCAGCAGAACCTGAGCGGGAGCAAGGTTTCCATTTTGATCCTCTGCGGTCCAACAAACCGTTTGCTCGACCTGACGCCACTGGTGCCCGCGGCGATTCTCGCGCTTGCTTCCATCGGAAGAGGCGACGTGGTGCGAATTCGGTAAGAACTTTCATTCGATCCGGAATTGTCCCGTCCACGGGTTGTGCCACCAGCGAAGGGCACGTTTCGCGCCCAAGTGACTTGGTCGCGACTTCACGGGAGAAATGGCGGAGCGACCTTCCGGCCACGGCTACCGAGTGTGATCCTCCGGCGGAGGCGTAAAATGGATTTCTGGAGGGCCATTCGCGCTTCAGGCTATGGGCGAATCTGATTGGGCATTGGCCACCGGCGACATCAAGGTTCTACCGGCAATCCTGTATGTTCATCTGTCTCACGCGGTCTCTCGTTACCGTGACCTCTTGCAGCGAAGCAGGCGCCGGGGAGAGTTGGACTACGTGGCGTGGCTCACCCGAAATCTTGTAGAGCTCAGTGTGTGGGTGGAATACTGCTCGCAGTCCGCACAAAACGCCGAGGAATTCTTCCGTGATGCTGTTCGGGACCTAGTAGACATTAACAAAAACGTGGGCGGATTAACCCCTGAGACGATGAAGGACTTGGAGAGAGCACAGAAGTTCGTCGGTACCGCCAAGGGCGCGCACAAGTACAAGCACGTTAATGATGCCGCCGAGGAAGTCGGGATGAAACTAGGTTACGCCGCCAATTCGAAGATCCTATCGAAATACGTTCATCCGACCGCTATGTCTCTGCTGGCAACAATCCGAGACGAGGCAGCGGATGTGGTGCGCAAACAGTTCGTGGACCTTGGCCGGCAGCTTGCGGAGGAAGCGCAACGGAGGCTTGATTCGTCGCATATTGGCGAATCGTACCGGAAGTACGAACCGACCATGAATAGAGTGCTCGCTAAACTCCCGCGAGAAAAGCGCCCCTTTTTGAGGCTGAAATAGCATTCCCAAGACCATCGCATTGGTCGGCCTCTCGGTGCGGAAACCCCTAGGCACGACGGACATGCGCTGCCCACCAACAACCGGACCGGTCCAGTGACACGCCCTTCCTGTTACCTCCCTGCAGATTTACAACAATCCTTGTCGCGTGGCGTGTCCAAGCGAAGACCAAAGAACCAGCCACGCCGAAAGCTGCCTCGTAACGGTACAATCCTGGCTGCGCATGTCTGACGTCGCGAGGCGAATTCGGTGGGGGCCTACTCAACCTCCAATGAAAGGGCCGCCGAGCAATAGCCGGCTCAACTTGGCTTACCCGAGCGCTGGGGCGTTTGAAGAGGCTCGCGTCAGCGGTTCGACCCCGTCCCTTGCCGGTCCATTCAGGATAATGTCATTAGGGTTCGGATCCGAGCCCACCTGCTGATTGTCACCAGGATTACTACCGGCGCTTGCCACTTGGGTTCGGGTATTGACCGCGTTACCGGCAGTCGATCTCCAGTGAACATCGACACCCGAAGTGGAAAGGGAAGCGATCCCAGTCGGCGAGCCGCCTCGATGTGCCGACCATTTTGCGGCAGTAGCGGCACGTCAGGATATCGCTGATGTTGTGTGCCTGAAATCGCTCTGTGCCGAGGTGCCGGCCTTCATACTCGGTGTTGGTCGGCGCAAGGGCCGCGGTGAGATAGGTCCCGGCGACCAGGGTGGCCGCATCCAACGCGAAGGCCATCTCCTCATGCAAACGCCTGAGATCGAGAGCGCGCAGCTCCTCGGATAGGGGCAGCATGTAGAACACTTCACCTGCCCGAATCGTGGCGAGGGCGCGCTCGCGAATGCCCTCCTGGCCGAGTAGGAATTCGACAGCGAGTTCCTTTTCCGTGACTTCGAAGGGATCGGCCGCGCCGAGATCTGCTGGAGCTCCTTGACGGTCTGCGTGTGCAGCAGTGCACGCGCGGGGATCTCCGCTATCTTGTCTTCTCCGATCGCGAGGCCGGACCGCACCAAAGATTCGAAGCGGGGCCGCCTGCGATGCCCAGGCGCCACGAGGTTCGCGGTGCCCGGACCTATGGCCACGTAGCGCAGCAGGTTGGCATAGCCGAGGCGGTAAATAACGGAGAGCGCCACGGCGCCGCTCGGGTAATCACCATTGAGCAACATCGAGAGGTCATCGCGGCACCTGTCGAGCGCCTCGACCGTCTGGCTGTCGATCTCTTCGTCGTTCTGCTGGCCGGGCTTTACGCTCGCACGGGCGGTCGCTAGTGCCTCCTGGTACAGGCGCCGCTGCTGTGTGAGATATTGCTCGAATTCATGGAATCGTGCGCCCCGCTCCACCACGACGCCGGCAATCGCCTCTGCCACATCTTCGTGGTAGTGGTCGACCATGCCGTCGAGCGCTTCGCGGATCTGGCGGGCGGTGTGCTCGTCGGCACCGACTACGGTCAGCGGAAACGTCGTGCTGGGGTTGATGCGCCAGCTGTTCAGTTCCGGGATCCACGCGACCGGACCGGTTCGTCGAACTTCCCGGATCGCAAGCGGATTGTCTGCGGAAACCATCAGCTTGTAGTTTGAGAGGATGCCGGGCTCGCGAATCGCCTCGGGTTCTCCGTTCGATGGTGGCTTTGCGGGTCCCCGAGCGGTATCTCCTTCGGGTGGATTCTCTGCATACCGCGCCACGACGGGCGCGCCTTTATGTGGTTGAGTGTGCACATCCGCAGTGCGGCCGAACATTCGGGCGAGAAGACCCTTCAGCATACGGTGACACCATCCTATCGCACAGAACGTAGTCGGCGAGGAGGCCGGAAAGCAAATGCGGGAAAGGCAGCGAAACTCTCAAACGCAAGCGGCTGAGCGATTAGGGGTTGCGCAGGCGGTGGCCTGAAACTCCTGAAACTTGTCCCCGAAACTTTCTGCCGTTCTCATGTCATCCTGATTCAGGGAGGATCTTTCGTGGAGGAGCTGAACATTCCGCAAGTGGACTGGTTTCGAGAATACCTCAGCGAGCATTTTCCAGGCAGCCATTACCGACGCGGGCGAGCGGTATAGATACTGTCGTCATTGACGTGACCGATTCACGCGGCCGGCCCAAGGAGCTACGAATCCCACTGGAGCTCTTGCAGACCTACCCCAAGCCGACCGTTCAGGAATATCTTCGAAACGCCGGTATCGCACAGCAGATCGAGGTAGTGCCTGGTTCCGTGAGCATAGATCTTTCGAGGGTTCGCGGATCGGTCCCGTGATACGCTCACGTCAGTTGGGCGTCCGACGGTCCATCCTGACGGTTTGTCCCCGCCCCACCGAAATGGCAGCCCGCCGTTGTACCCGGATGGCGGCATGCTCTTCCATAGCGGCCCCGAAAGGTCAGGAGACTCCGCCCCGCCTTGCAGGACATCGGAACCCAGGCGGCCGGACGCCTTCCCCGGGCCGGAATGCCTGCCCTACTTCGCGATGTCCTGCACGCACGTCAGGCGCGCCAGATAGCCGCGCTGAAATAGCGGCGGCGCGGCGCCCGGATCCAGGTCGAGGCGCACGGTCAGCGGCTTGCCGCTGGGCAGCATGATGGCCTGGCCGGCTTTTCCCGTACTGGCGATCCAATCGAGCGACTGCCCGGCGCCGGTGGTGGTGGCTTGATTGGCGAGTTGGAAGAGATGGAAAGCGGCCCAAAGTCCTTCGCCGTGGGCTAACCCGAGGTCGGTGTTGCCGAAGCGCACGTTCAACTGCGCTTCGTGCGTGCCGCTGCCCTGCCAGGTGAATTTCTGCAACGCCGCCGGCGCTCCCGCCGTGTGGGTGAGCGTCTGGCCATCCACGCGCAGGGTCACCATCTGGACTCCCTCGGTGGTCTCGGGCTTCAGGGAATACGAAAAGTGCGGATCCTGCCCGCCATCGGCGTAGAGCGTCTCGCCGAACGCCGCGGCTGCATTGAAGAAGGCGAGGAACGCCGGGTTCACCGTCACCTTGGAAGCCGGGTTGGGCACGAATTGCGCGCCCTGGCGCGAGAGCACCTTTTGCAGTTTCTGATCGTAGAAGGTCCACAACAGGCCGTCGGGCTTGCGGAACAGCGTGTTGACATCCGCCAGGGTGGCTTCGCTGGTGGCGGCGGGATTGAAGGGGTACTTGTTGAGCACCGGACGGAAGCTGCCGCACAACGCCTTCCCTCCGGCGTTGATCTCCGGCGTATCGATGGAGCGCAGCATGGCGTCCAGATAGGTGATGGGGTCTTCCAGCAACTTCTGCACGCCGGCCTCGATGTGGCCTTCGGCATCGATGTTGAAAGCCTGCGCCATCTGCTTGGTGTTGACCTTGGCCTGGGCGGCATTGTTGACGGTCTGCTCCGCCGCCGCGTCGTTGGGCGCGCCCGCCTGGTTGGCGATGGCTTCGAGCGACGTCTGGATGGTGACCAGCGCGGTCATGTAATTCTGGTTGGGCGGCGCGATGTAGCGGTCGGTGCTGCCGGGCGGGACCACGGCCTGCACGGGCTGAAAGATCTTGGCCACGGCGGCGTCGTCCACGGCGGTGTTGGTGGAGGCCAGGGCGAACAACTCCAGCAGCGGGGACTGGTTGCCGGAAAGCTGCGCCAGTTTGGTGGTGGCGTCCTTCAAGCCGGCATAGCGCACCACGGCGGCCGACTTGATGTAGGTCCGCCACTGCTTGACGAAGTCGGCGTAGTAACGGTCGTGCAGGCCCTGGGCAAGGGCGGCGCGATCGATATTGCCCGCCATCTGGTCGCCCAGCACCCACTGCTCGCCGTTGAAGTAGCGGTCGGCGTGGGCGATGGCGTCCTTCATGAACGCCCATCCGCCCTTGGAGAATGCGCCCGGGACGATGTGCGGTTGGGAGACCACTTGCGAGGCGCCGGGGAACTGGCGGTTGTAATCGATGGGCGGATTGGTCTTGGCGGCCTCGGAAAGCATGAAGGCGTAGACGCGGTCGGCGCCGCCGAATTGTTTGAGATAGCCGCGCGCGCGTTCGATGGTGAAGCCGTCGTTCTCCCGGGAGAACGGGTTCTCTTCGATGAGTTCGGCCGCGTAAAAATCGAATTGCTTCTGCGCCAGCGCGACGCGGTCGGCGTCGGGCCCGCGGGCGCCCGACCACCATTTCGTCAGCACCGGCGAGAGGAACACCTTCGTGCTCTTATCGTGGTGCGAGGTGGTGATAAGGTATGCCTTGAGGGCGTCGTAAGTGGGCGCATATTCGGGTCCCTGGGTGCCAGGGAGAGCGGCGGGGAGGGCACGCAGGTTTTCCAGGATAGCGTTCTGGGTTTGCAGGAAGAGCAGCCGGCGGAAACGGTCGAAATAAATGCGGCGGACTTCGGGGTAGAGGTCGTCGCCGGTGTAGAGGCCCCAGCGATAACTCCAGGGCGCCCCTTCGCGGCGGTATTGGACCAGAGTATCGAGCGACTGGCGAAGGGTTTCGAGCTTTCGCAGGGAGTCCAGGGAGGCCAGCTCCTGGCCCGGCAACTCGGCGGACGAAATGCCGATGGCGGCGTCGCGGGCCTGCGTTTCCAGCCCGCGATTACGGAAGAAGGAGACGGTGAAAGCGATGGAGAGCAGCAGGCACAAGACCGCCGCGGCGAGGAAGATCGCCCTCCGCGCCGAGCCGGTCCTGACGCTAGAGCCACTGGCGCCCATGGCGGCGCTATCGGCCAGCAGCACGTCGTTGAACAGGTGGCTGAGGAAGAGCCACTGCGGCACCTTGCGGGTGGCGCCCACCTGGGGCGCGGCCGGTGGGGCCGGAGCCGCCTGGCCCGCCCGAAAAAGACCGGTGGCGCCGGCGGCCGGGCCGTAACCGGCCTGCGGCTGAGCGGCGGCCACGGGCGCCACCTCGTTGATGACGATGGGGCGCACGCCGGTGAAGTAAAATCCGCGCAGGAACGGTCCCACGGTCAACTGGCTGGGCTGGCAGATGTCCACCAGGAACTGCACCACGGCGGGACGGATCTTGCGGAACTCGCGCGGGAACTCGTAAGCGCCGGGTTGTCTGGTGGCATCGGCCTCGCGGCCCAGGAATTCGGGCCGGGCGTCGGCCAGAGAATGGAAGAGGCGTTCGAAATCGGCGGTGAGGCGCGCCGTCTGCTCTTCGCCATAGACGCCGCCGGCGCGCACATCGCGCATGGGGATGGTGGCTCCCAGGACTTGGCCGGCTTCCTCTTTGGTGAGATTGCGGACGTACTCGGCGAAGAACGGCAGGCGATCCATCTTGGTGAAGAGCACATAGACCGGCAGGTTGATGCCGAAGGCCTGGGACATCTCGCCAAGGCGCGCCCGCAGAGTGCGCGCACTGGCGGCGGCGCTCTCCTGGGCGCCCGGCATGGTGAAGGTTTCGGCGTCGTAGCACACCAGCACCGCGCGCGGCGCCTGGGCGCTCTGGCGGGCCACCGCGGAGCGGGGTTGCAGCTTGCGAACCAGGCGGCCCCACTTAATCGGTTCGGCGAGCAGCCCGCCGCCGGCTTCCACAAAAATAGTGCGCCGCGAGAACCACAGGTTGGCGGTCCGCGTGGGCACCAGGGTGTTGTCGCGATAAATCAGGCCGGCCAATAATTCGGGTTCAAGCCCGGCGTTGACCATGACGCTGGTCTTGGTGCTGCCGCTATCGCCCACCAGGAAGAAGATGGGCAGGTTGCCGAGACGGTCGCCCTGCCTGGAGGCCGCCAGACGGCGCTCCGCCTCGCGGACCAGGACGTCGATCTCATCGTTGCCGGCGCCACCCGCACCGGCGCCATCGGCGTCCGGGGCGGCGTTGGCCTTTTTGCGTTTGAGGTAGAACCACACGACAACCAGCACGATCAACGCGATCAGCACGAGGCCGAAGATGACATAAAGTGCCGGCATGGAAAACTCCTAGCCCTTACCCTGCGTGGCAAGGGTGTGCAACTGAGACACCACGGAACTCAGGCCGAACACGTAGCCCGCAAACAGCAGCACGGTGGCCACAGCGCAGACTGCCGCGGCGATGCCCCAGCGCTTGACCCAGGGATCGGTCTGGCTGACGGCTCTCTCTTTGGGCGGTTGCCAGGCCGGCGACAGCGCGCCAAAGCGCCCCCGGATGCGCCGGATCTTTTCGCCGGTGAGGTTCATGATCTGCGCCAGTTCGCCGCGGTTTCCGGCGCTGTAGCGGCCGCCAAAGCCGAGCAGGAGGCAGAGATAGTGAATCTCGAGGAGGTCGGCCAGGTCCGCCGAATCGCCGCGGCCCAACAGTTGCTGCAAGGCGACGAAGAATTCCTCGCCGGCGGTGTGCGTGCCGAACAACTCGGCCTGCAGCGGTTTGCGCAGCCATTCCGCAAAGTTGGGATTTTGCGAATTGAGCACCGATTCATCCAGAAAGGCGACAGTGGCGAAGGTTGCGTGGCGGGTGTCGTCCGCCGTGTAGCCCGCGGCCAGGGCCTGGCCGGCAGCGGTCTTGATGGCCTCGCGGGTATGGTGGCGGAAGGCATTGGCGTCGGTCACGCCCTGCCGGTTGGCGCGCAGGCGGACGATGGCGGTCAGAACATCCTGGAAGAGGAGCGCCAGATTTTCTGGTCTGCGGGTATCGGCCGAAGGGGACATAGGCTAGGTATCGAGCACGACTAGAATTTGCAGTTCGGGATTGGGAAACGCGCTGGGGACGTAAACCCCCACCTGCCGCGTCTGCAGCATGTGGTTCCAGCACGGCCCGACTCTGCCGATCCCAAAATACAGCGTTTCGGCGCGCGGGGAAATGGCCGCCGGCGGTATCGGCAGATGGGTCAGCGGCATGCCGGGCAGGGCGCGGTTGACCAGTTCGCGCACGAAAGGCGGGGTGCAGACCTTGACCAGTTGAGGGGCCTGTGTCATGAGGTCGGCCTCCGCCATAGCGGCGCGGATAGCCAGCACCCAGCGGGCATTGCCCACCGAGCGCGCATCGGCGATCTTGCCCTCCCAGAAACAATCGCCCGCCGCGGCGAGCGGGATGGCGATGCAGTTGGTGGGCAGGACGGTTTCCAGGTGGGTTCGGATGTGGCGATCCAAAAGATTGAAACAGTCGGTGAGATTCTGGTGGTCGTACACCGGCAGGTCGCGGGGCTTGGAATCGAGCGAGAAAGTGCACAGCGCGCCGGCCAGCCGCGAGAGCTCCACGAAAAGCTCCTCGGGGTGGCCGCGCTTGGCGATGAGCAGGTGGCGCAGCGGGGCCAGGGCAGAATTCACCGCATGCAACAGCCAGAAGGCGGCAATCTCGCGGGTGGAGAAATCGCTGCGCGAACTATCCGCGTCGCGGCCCAGGGCTGCGCCCTTCTCCTCCAGGATTTCCACCGTCTGCTGCAACAACTCGAGCAGCCGCGGACTGGCGCCGATCCGCACCACCGGCGGCACGAAGGCGGGGTCGTAGGCGAAATGGCCGGCGCCGTCGCGCACCACGCGGGCCACCGGGATGGTCACCAGGTCGCCCGCCGGCTCGGTGTCGAGCAGCAGGCGCAGGTTCTTGCGGCCCAACTGCACGCTGCGCTCGTCGGCGCCGGAGATTTCGTCGTATAGCACCTTGGCCTGGGACGCGTAGCGCGCTTCGCCCGGCGTCTGCATGTCGAGCGCGCAGTTCATGCCATTGGGCTTGAGCGGCGGGATGCCGAGCAGCACAATGACGCTGTCGCGGGTAGGCGGGATCAGGTCGGCGATGGCGCGCGGCGCCGGCAGATCGTCCGCTTCCGGCATATTGAAGGGCAGGCCATCGGGCAGGATGCCGCGCGCGTGCAGCAGCGACGCGGTTCCGTTGTAGAGCGCGTCGGCATCCAAATCGAGGCCAGCCAGACCGTAGGAGGCAAACCACAGCGATGAGGTGGCGAATTGGATGGAATCTTCGAAGTAGCGGCTCTGTACCTGGAAATGGTGTGGTCCCAGGTGCATGCCTTCCGACCAGACTACTCTCGAAAGCAGCTTCATAAGCCTGTGGGCACACTTTAGCATAACCCCGCGCACTGGACTCCGGACGGCGAAGGTAGCATGATGGAAAACGGGCTCGACGGCACATGGATTTCTCGCAAAAGTACGAGTTGATCGAGTTGCTGCCGGGGGAAGGCGCGCGGAGTTATCGCGCCCGGCAGACGAACACCGGCCGCGAAGTGACGGTGCATCTGCTGGTGGGCGGGAAGACCCCGGAAAACGAGGCCTTGCTGGTGCGCCTGCGCGGCATGCAGCCGCAGTCGATGGCCAAGCTGATCGAAGTGGGCGAACACGATGGCGCCACCTTCGTAGTCACGGTGGCGCCGCCGTACCAGCGGCTGGACGACTGGCTGGTGGAGCAGGATCGTGCGACGGCAGCGGCGAAGGATTTCGGCAAGGCGGGTTTCTGGAAGCGTCCCGCGGTCGGAATGCCGGCGGCGCCGCCAACCTCGATGCCCCAATCAGAGCCGCGACCGGGGTACCCCCTTGGGGTCGGTCTTGGGGTCGGGAGGGGTCCCTCATCGGACGCGGGCGAGTTCACGCGCATGTTCCAGAGCCCGGCGCCGCCGCCCGCGCCGCCAACTTCCGCCGTAACCGCGCAGGTCGCCGCGCCACCGCCGCCCGCGCCGCCAGCGGCAACGCAGTCATCGGAAGCGGGCGAGTTCACGAAGATGTTCCAGAGCCCGGCGCCCCCTCCGGCACCGCCGCCTTCCGAGGTAACCGCGCAGGTCGCCCCGCCACCACCGCCCGCGACACCGGCGGCGACGCCATCGGCGGAAGCGGGCGAGTTCACGAGGATGTTCCAGAGCCCCGTAGCCCCGCCCGCTCCAGAACCCCCGAGAACGCCTCCGCCATCGGCGGGTCCGGGCGAGTTTACGCAGATGTTCCAGTCGCCCATGCCCGATGTGCCGGCGCTGGGAGACTGGCCGCGTTCGGCCACCAAGCCGCAAGAGCCGGGCGAGTTCACGCGCATGTTTCAGACGCCGGCCGCGCAAGCGGGGCCTCAGCGCCCGGAAGCCCCGCCCGAGGCTCCACAAGGGAACGAGTTCACGCAGTTCTTTCGACCGTCGCCCGGAGGAATGCCGGCGGGGCCGCAGTTTCCCTCGGCGTCCCAGTTTCCGGCAGTGCCGCCTCCACCCGCTCCGCCTCCGCCCCAGCATCAAGCCGGCGATTACACTCGCATGTTCGGTCCCGGATCTCTGTCCGGAGCGCCGGGTCCGCATCCCGCGCCGCCGCAAGCGCCCGCACCGTCAGCGCCGCCACCCTCATATGGCTCCGGTGGCGGCGCTACCCAGGCATTCCGGGTAACTCCCGGCTACCCGCCCGCCACCGCCCCGCCGCAAGGTCCCAGCGAGTACACCAGGCTGATCTCCGTTCCCTCGAATCTGGCGCCACCGCCGCCAGGCGTTCTGCCCGCCGCCGCGCCACCCGCCGGACAGATGCCCGGCATGCCGCCACTCGGCATGCCCCCGATGCCTTCCATGCAACCGCCGGCGATACCGCAACATCCCGCCATGCCGCCGATGCCGCAAATGGCGGCCGCCGGCAAGTCCTCCAACACCCTGCTAATCGTGATACTTTGTCTGCTGGCGTTTCTGGCGGGGGGAATACTGGTTTACCTGCTGACGAGACGCGGGTAGGCGATTGCTTCCCGGCAGTGGCAACCGCCAGCGATGTACCCCGCAGGATGGCGGAATAGGTATCATGGTGCAGGGCTATGGCCAATCTGAATCCACGGCTCACCGTTGAGCCGGGCAAAATGGGCGGAAAGCCCTGTATTCGTGGCTTGCGCTTCACGGTCTATGACATGGCATCCTATCTGGCGTCGGGAATGCCAGAAGACGAGATTCTGAGAGACTTTCCGTATCTGGCGAAGGAAGACTTCCAGCCTGCATCAGGCGCTGACCACGGTCTTGGGCTTCTGGGTATCGGCCTCCCTGGCTCCGCCTTTGGGAAAGACAACGATGTTCTCGGGAGGCCGGTTAGCCTTCCGCCGGCGCTTATCTTCGTACATTCGTTCGTCGGCTTTTTCGAGCAGGCTTTCGGCGTCCGTCGCATCGGTCGGATAGACCGCATAACCCGCGCTGATGGCCAAGGGCGGCTGACAACCGATTTCGGCGCCGGCCCGTATTCCCACGTCGTTAATCCGATCCGTCAGCGTGTCGAGATAGTCTCCCGGGTCGGATAAGACCAGTACGAACTCGTCTCCGCCCAACCGGGCGACCAGATCGTGGCTACGGCAGCACTTCTTGAGACCGGCCGCCACAAGTTGCAGCACGCGATTGCCCGCGAGGTGTCCATGCTCGTCGTTGGCTTTCTTGAAGCCATCCAGATCCAGCACAATTACAGCCAGAGCGCCGGCCCCTTCCGCACAGGACTTAACCCTCTGTTCGAGGTGTTCGAACAGCGCCCGGGAATTCAGGAGTCCGGTCAGTTCATCCAGACGTGCCTCGTGCTGGACATGTTCGAACTTCAGCGCATTCTCGATGACCACACCGACTTTGGGGCTGATGTTGAGGAGAATTCTACGGTGATCGAGTGTGAACGCGTCGGCCTGCAGTCGATAGAGCGTCAACACTCCGACCACCTCATCGCGGCCCTGCAAGGGTACGGCGATAGCCGAACGCAGCGCAGTCACCTTCGTCGGGTCGTCCAGATAACCGCTTTCGACCGCCGGATTGCCGTTGACAATTGGCCGATGGTTCTCCGCAGCCCAACCCGACAAACCTTGGCCAATGGGGATTCTCAGGTATGAGAACAGACGGAAGCTCTCACCCTTGACGTAGCGTGGAACGAGTTCATCCCGCCGGCGAACCCAGATGACCACCGCGTCGTGCGGGATGCTTTTGGCCAGGCGGACCGCCAGCATCGCCAGGGTTTCGTCGAGACTGAGCGAGCTTCCCAGATCGTTGGCTACTTCCACCAGCATTTGAAACTCACGGCGGGCGTCGGAAATGTGCATACTGAAAGTCTGGTCCGTCGATGGGCGCTTGGCAGTGGACACTTCAGCCGACGCGAAACCGGTGGCGGGAGAGGCGCCGCGCTCGACCTTTATATTGGATGACACTCTTGCCATGCCGACGGTTTCCGCTTTGGCTTTGGCCTCCAGTTCCCGACATCGCGCATGGAGGATGGTCACCACCCGCGGGTCGTAGCTTTTGCCCGATTCCTCCACGATCACCTGGATGGCCTCATCGAGCGGCCTTGCGGGACGATACTGCCGGTGGGAACACAGCGCATCCAGACAATCCACGGCCGACAGGATTCGTGCGCCGAGCGGAATCTCATCGCCTTTCAATCCGTCGGGATAGCCCGAGCCATCGTACTTCTCATGGTGTGCCCGGACAATCGGAACCACGGGATACGGAAAGTTGACCCGTTCCAGGATTTCGGCCCCCACAATGGGGTGAATCTTCATCTTTTCAAACTCGTCCGGGGTCAGCCGGCCAGGCTTTGTGATGATGTATTCCGGCACCGCAAGTTTGCCGATGTCGTGCAGCAGTGCGGCCGCCTCCAGCGCCTGCATGTCCGACGCTGAAAGCCCCATTTCCTTACCCACCGCGGATGCATACACTTGAACGCGGTTCAGATGGGCGGCGGTGGTGTCGTCTTTGGCATCGATGGCCAGGGCCAGTGCTTCAATGGTGCGCAGGTGGAGCTGCGCCATTTCCGCTATATGATTCTGTTGCTCCTCGACCCTGCTCAGATAGATGGCGTAGGAGCGATACACGAGGTAAATCACCGGAAAAGTGACTATCACGGACGCCCATCCGACGGAGTCGACCATCCAGTGGAGAACCGCTGCGACGACGCCCCCGACCACGTATTGCGGAAACGTCCACAGATAGGACTCCCTCCACACTTCCAGAACCGGATGGCTGGTGGTCAGCCCGATAATTCCGCACATCACTAGAGTATTGACAGCGAAGTACGCCAGAGACACGGCGAAGATCGAGCAGATGCCAAAGTGGTCGATTGCCGTGATAAGTCTAAGGTCTTTGCAGTAACCGGCCGCCACGACCGATAACCATATCGCGGCAACATTGAAGATCAGGTGCCGCCACTGAGGCCGCTGTTTGCACTTATAGAAGGTTTGACCCAACACTCCGGCGATGGAGATCAAGCTTCCCCCCGCCAGATTCAGATCCAGCAATCCCGCGATGATGACGACATAATTCATCGACAGGGTAGAGAAGATTCCGGGCAACTGCACCTTGAAGGCCGAAGCCAAGACCGCGGCCACCACGTAAGCAGCCAGCTTGGGCAGATCGGTGGGTGTCGGACGCCATGATCCAATCACAAACGCCGCCAGACAAAAGCCGGCCAGTATGACCGTGAACCAATACGCTCTTGCAGTTTTGGACATTCGACTGCTCGTTTCTCCTTATCGGCTGTAATCCGATTCGGTTTAATCTCGCTGCCGATTGCCGCGCTGGATCGCGATCCGCACCTTTTATGAAGGCGAAAAATGTACCGTCGGCGCTGGTAGCGGAACCGGTTGGACAAAATGTCCCAGTGTCCCAACGCCGCGCCCAAAGTGACATCCCGCTGATTCTCTGTGTGTTGCCTGCTTTCCCCCGGCCCGGTCAGGACAAATTGTCCCCTTCGCGGCGCCTTTGGATTTCTGACAAGTAGCGCGAAATCAATTACTTACTGTGCGTCTTACCACCGGCCTGTCGCGTGCAATTACGAGGCATGACAAAGAACCTCAGCTTCAATCGAACTTAAATGAGCATGCGAAAAAATCATTCTTGGTTGTTTCAGACAACGGCGGTCCTCAGCATAGTGCTGATCGGCGGCCTCCCGGCCGTGGGAGCCACAGCGACAGGCATTAAACGGCCCACGCGCGGCCAAACAGTGGAGGTCCTGGTGCAATACGCGACCCAGCCCACGGCGGAACATCACCGCAGAGTGACGGACCGCAACGGCCGCATACGGGCCGCCTTCGAACACGTCCCGGTGGCTCACTACGACGTATCGCCAGAGGCGTTGGCGGACCTCGAAGCCAACCCCGACGTGGTATCGATCGGCCCCAATCGGCCCGTGTCCTCGAACGACGCCTTCGCGACAATGAGTGCCGATTACAATGCTGTGGCCAACTACTACAACGGAATCGGCCGCACCATGGGCACGGGAATCGGCATCGCCATCATCGATAGCGGCATCGATGGCGCCCACCCGGGCTTCAACCGATACCGCAGCTCCACGAATCGGATCGTCTATAGCCAGTCCTTCGTGGGCGGCGACACCGGCGACGAGTATGGCCATGGCACCCATGTCGCGGGCATTGCAGCCGGCTCCGACAACGTCACCGCCGCCCTGGCCAACGTCACCAATTCGTTCTACGGCGTTGCCATCGATGCCAACATCATCAACCTGAAGGTCCTCGACGGCACCGGCAGCGGCACCGACGCCAACGTGATCGCCGCCATCGACCGCGCCATCGCCCTCAAGCAAACCTATAACATCCGCGTGATCAATCTCTCGCTGGGCCGTCCGGTTATGGCGTCCTACAAAAACGATCCGCTCTGCCAGGCTGTGGAAGCCGCCTGGAAAGCCGGCATCGTCGTGGTGGTGGCGGCAGGAAATGACGGCCGCGACAATTCCAAAGGCACGCAAGGCTACGGCACCATCACCGCACCCGGTAACGATCCGTACGTCATCACCGTCGGCGCGAGCAACGATAAAGCCAACTACGACCGCACCGACGACACCATCGCGACCTATAGCTCAAAGGGTCCCACGGCCATCGATCACATCGTCAAGCCCGATCTGGTCGCGCCCGGCAATCGTGTGGTGTCCTATCAATCCGCCGGCGCGTATCTGCCTATGCAGTACCCGAACAACCAGATCCCGGTCGATTCCTTCATTGCCGGTGGCTCTTCATCCTATTCGCCTTACTATCTGACGCTGTCGGGCACCAGCATGGCGACCCCGCTGGTAGCCGGTGTAGCCGTCATGTTGATCGACAAGAATCCCGCGATCACGCCCGATCAGATCAAAGCCAAGCTCATGAAGACGGCTTGGCGCGGCTTCCCCGTCAAAATGTCCACCACCGTCACGAATCAGAACGGCAGCACCACCACCTACTCGGCGACCAACGATATCTTCACCATGGGCGCGGGCCAAATCGATGCCTGGGCGGCGTACAACAACACCGACCTTCCCTCGGGTACCGCGGCATCTCCCTCGGCGCTGCTCTATCCGAACGGCGCCGTCCAATTGCAACTCAACCCCAGCTATGCAACCTCCGTTATTTGGGGTAGCGGTTCACCGTTCGCAACCTCCGTCATCTGGGGTAGCAGTTCGCCGTTCGCCACCTCGGTAATCTGGGGATCGAACGTCAGTGGCAGTTCGGTGATTTGGGGCAGCAACGCGCTCTGGGGAAGCATGACTGTATCGGGCAGCAGCGCGCTTTGGGGAAGCAGTGTGATATGGGGCAGCGGTACCCCTTTGGCAGAGGCCTATATCAATATTGCGATCAATGGCGAGAACTAACCGCCACAATCTGTGGAACAAATATCCAAAAACATAGGAAAAGTTATGAACATACGCAAAGATCATTTTCGGCTATATCGGACAGCAGCGGTTTTCGGCATCGTGCTGCTCGGCGGGCTCCCCGCCTTCGCAGCCACCGCGACCGGAATCAAACGGCCGCAACCCGGCGAAACAGTGGAGGTTCTGGTTCGCTACGCGACCCAACCCACGGCGGCGCAGCACAGAAGGGTGACGGATCGCGCCGGCCGCATACGGGCCGCCTTCGACCGCGTTCCCGTGGCTCACTACGACTTGACACCGGAGGCGCTGGCCGATCTTGAAGCCAACCCCGATGTGGTGTCGATCAGCCCAAACCAGCCTCTGCAAGCCTTTATCGACCGGGTGACGTGCTCGGCGAATTATTGGCCTCTCAACGATTACTACATGTCCTTGGGCCGCGGCAAAGCACCGGGGATCGGCGTGGCCATCCTGGACAGCGGCATCAACCCGGCAAATCCGAATTTCAATCTGTGGCACACGTCCAAGTCGCGCATCGTCTACAGCCAGAGTTTCGTCGGCGGCGACACCAACGACGAGTTCGGCCACGGGACGCACGTCGCCGGCATCGCCGTCGGCACCGACAACGTTACCACGGTGATCAGTAACAGCACCCGCGGTTTCGGAGGCGTGGCGCCCGACGCCAACATCGTCAACCTCAAGGTTCTGGACGCGAACGGCATGGGGACGGACGCTTCGGTTATCGCCGGAATCAACACGGCTATCCAACTCAAGAGCAAGTACAACATCCGGGTGATTAACCTCTCCTTGGGCCGGCCGATCTCACAATCTTATAAAACCGATCCTCTATGCCAGGCGGTGGAAGCTGCGTGGAACGCGGGCATCGTCGTAGTGGTTGCCGCCGGCAACAACGGAAGGGATAACTCGCAAGGCACACAAGGCTACGGCACCATCACGGCGCCGGGCAACGACCCCTACGCCATTACCGTGGGCGCGAGCAACGCTACCGGAGATTACTACCGGGCAAACGATATCCTGACAACTTATAGTTCGAAGGGACCGACGGCGATCGATCACATCGTGAAGCCGGACCTGTTGGCGCCGGGAAATTCGGTGGTGTCCGAACAGTCGCCCAGCTCCGTGCTCGTCACACAGTATCCCACGAATCAGATACCGACCAATAATTATAATCCGGCAGGTTCATCGGCTTACTCTCCCTACTTCTTCACCTTATCCGGGACGAGCATGGCGACGCCGGTGGTGAGCGGGGCGGCGGCGATGCTGATCGATGGGAATCCGGCCCTTACACCGGATCAAGTGAAGGCGAAATTGATGAAGACCGCGTGGCGCGGCTTTCCGGCCACGATGGCAATCACCATTACCGATCCCATAACCCGCCTGGCTACCACTTACACCGGAAATTCAGACTTATTCACGATCGGCGCCGGACTGGTGGACATCTGGGCGGCATACAACGATAAGACGATGCCTTCCGGGTCGGCTGCCTCTCCCTCCGCGTCGTTTAATAGCACGACCGGAACGGTGCAGCTAAACGGTATCGGCGCGAACAACGTGATCTGGGGAAGCGGCACGCCGTTCGCCACCAACGTGATCTGGGGATCGAATGTCAGCGGCACGAACGTGATCTGGGGATCGAATGTAATCTGGGGTTCCAATGTCATCTGGGGGTCCAACGTCATCTGGGGAAGCACCTCTCCCTGGGCTCTATCTACACCTGGTGCCGAACTTGTTTCCATCGCCATCAACGGGGACAAGTAGAACCGGTCCTTTGTTTGCAGCGGTTGCCAGCCCGGAGCGGCCCCTACCCGGTAGGGGCCGCGGCAATCGGAAACCGTGACGGAATATCCGGCGCGGTCGAATGGTAGATCCTACCGCCCCGCCACGCCCGCCGCCTTCTCCACCGCCCCGCGGATCGCGGCCTGCTTCCCCGCATTCAGCTTGCCGCCATCCGCCGTCACGTAGAAGACGTCGATCGCCTTGTGCGCCTGCGTGTCGATCAGCACCACCTCGATATTCCCGCCGTTGGCGGAGATGGCCGTCGCCAGATCGTACAGCAGCCCGGGGCGATCCTCCGCCACGATCTCGATCAGCGTCGCCGTGCTGCTGGCTTCGGAATCGAACACCACGCGCGCCGCAATGCCCGCCTTGCGGCTGGGCAGCACCGGTTTCGGACGGTTGCGCAGCAGTTCCTTCACGTCCGCCTTGCCGGTGAGCACGCGCTCTACCGTGGCATGCAGCCGCTCCACCTCGCTGGGATTAAGATCCAGCGTGCGCGCCGGGTCGGCGAAGGTGAACGTATCGAGCACCAGGCTGCGCAGGTTGCCGAACGCCTCCGCCTTCAGAATGTTCATGCCGAAACACGAGAGCGTCCCGGCCACCGCGGCGAACAGGCCGGGGCGATCATGCGCCACCAGCGTCAGTTGCCACGCCGACTCCAGTCTGCGGATGTCCACCGCCATGCCGCGCTTGCGGCTCTTCTCTTCGAGCGCCATATGCTCGTCGATCTCGGCTTCCGAGTGGGTGCGCAGGTAGCGCACGGGGAAGCCTTGCAGGAAGGCGATGCGCTCCGGCGAGCCCGTGGGGACGGCTTCGATGCGCTCGGTCTCGAGTTCGCGCGTGAGCTCGTTGTAGACCATGAGGTAAAGCTGCCAGAGTTGCTCGGCGCGCCACGGGGTCATGGTGGTCGGATTCACCGCGCTGATGTCGGCGTAGGTCATCAGGGTGAGCACCTTGAGGCGCTCCACCGTGCCCATCTGGTGGGCCACGTCGCGGATGGTCTGCGGGTCGAAGACGTCGCGGGAGAACATGGCGGCGGACAGGTCCAGGTGCCGGCCGATCAGGAACATCACCATATCGCGATCCTGCCAGGGCATCTGGATGCGCGTCATGGGGTCCTGCACCAGGCGCAGCGAGGCGTCGATGTGGCCTTCGGCGAGGGCGCCCTTGCCGGCGTCGTGAAACAGCAGCGCGAAGGCGAGCACGCCCGGATCTTTGATTTCCGCCAGCAGGTCCCGGAAGGTGCGCAGCCAGGGATCGGTGGCGGCACGCAGGCTCCAGAGGTTCTGCAGCGTCACCAGGGTGTGCTCGTCCACCGTGTAGCGATGGAAGAAGTCGCGAATCACCAGGCACTCGATCTCGGCCAGTTCGGGGAAGATGGCGGTGAGTACGCCGGTCTCATGCATGGCGCGCACAGCGGCGGGCGCGTCCGGCAGCGCGAGCAACTGGCTGAGGACCGGCCACAGCGGCTGTGTGTTCAGGAAATGGTCGCGCAGGCGCGGCAGGCGCGCTTCGATGCGCTGCTCGGCTTCCGACGACAGGCGCACGCCGTGGCGCGCCACGAATTCAAACAGGCGCAGGGCGAGTTCGGGCTCCACGTCCAGCCGCTGCGGCGCGCGGAAGTGGACGCGCTCGCGGTGCACGCTGAACTCGGCGTTGGAAACGCGCGAGCGGAAATCGCGAAACTGCGCGAACAGGGAGCTGGTCTGGCCTTCGCCGGTTTCCAGAGCGCGCAGGGCGGCGCGGTAAATGGCGCGCGAGTGCCGGTAGTATTCGCGCATCCACTGCGCCGCGCCCGGCAGATGCCAGTGCTCGGCCAGGGCGTCCTGCGCGTCGAAGGTGAGCAGGTTGTTGTCGCGGCCGGTCTGGATGTGCAGATAGCAGCGCAGGCGGGCCAGGAAGTGATAGGCCTCGCGCAGTTCGGCTCCGGGGTCGGCGGCGCCGTCGCGCAACTGGCCGAGCCAACTGACCAGTTGGGAATCGCGCAGGCCGCCGGGCGTGTCCTTGACGTTCGGCTCCAGATGGTAAAACGTGCCGGCGTACTTGCTGTGGCGGTCGCGCGTGAGTTGCGCCAGATTGCGGACCAGCGCGTCGCGATTGCCGTGGATGAAGCGCGGCAGGCGGTCGGCCAGCCCGGCGTAAAGCGTTCGGTCGCCGGTGAGAAAGCGCTGATCCAGCAGGCTGATATTCAGCTCGGTATTGGAATCGTGCACCTCGACGCATTCGTCTGGGGTGCGCACCGAATGGCTCATGCGGAGCCCGGCGTCCCAGAGATGCTGCAGGAACGCGGAAATCGCCTCCTTGGCGGCCATCAGGGGCCGTTCCGAGGGAAACAGCAGAAGCAGATCGATGTCGGAGTAAGGAAAGAGTTGCCGCCTGCCGTATCCGCCCACCGCCAGCACCGCCACCGTGCCCGTGACGCCGGGAAACAGCAGGCGCTCCGCGGCGTCCATCACCAGGCGGTCCACTTCCGCGGAACGCTCGGCAAGCGCGGTCAGCGCGTCGCCGCTCGCCAGAAATTGCCGGCGGATGCGCGACGCACTGTCCTTAGATGGCTGATTCGCCGCGGTCGTCATTACGAATCCGTATGGCTTCCTGCACCTCGTAGAGGAAGATCTTGCCATCGCCGATCTTGCCGGTGCGGGCGGCGGCGATAATGGCGTTCACGATCTCATCGGCCCGCTCGGAGGGCACCACCAGTTCCAGCTTGACCTTGGGCAGCAG
>Ga0182030_10007765_pt1 | contig 22326 bp, 21 predicted proteins | sample 812S3MmetaG_FD_121299 | JGI IMG/M metagenome (GOLD analysis project Ga0182030, IMG submission 121299) | Permafrost microbial communities from Stordalen Mire, Sweden - 812S3M metaG (Illumina Assembly) | ecosystem: Environmental > Terrestrial > Soil > Wetlands > Permafrost | place: Sweden... | reverse complement strand
GAACTAATGAAGAGAATCTTGATGATAATTCTCAAAACGATGAAGACAAGACAGACATTAGAGAATCAATAGAACGGACTCATAGTTTATTTTATAAAAGGACAAAGGATTTACTGGCACAAACCTGGTATTCGCAAGATACAATAGTATGCGAAACTCTAAATTATAATCCTTTTTGTAATGGTGAAGATGAATCGGTTGGAGTAAAACATAGCGATACGGAAACTATACAACCTATAAGATTTATCTTCGATTCGAATATGTCACAATTTAACAGATTACATCTTAAGCTAATCACCACAGATTTTAAAGTAACTCCGAAATATATTACTTTTAAAATGTTTGCTTGCAAGAGAGTTAAATCAGCCGAAGGAACCAATATAAATGAAACCAAAGAACACATCGTTATGGATGAAGACAACATAAATGAAACCAACACGGATGAAAACAAAGAACACATCGTTATGGATGAAAACAACATAAATGAAACCGATATAAAGAAATGGAATCTTATACCTCAAATAAAAGTGTTACAAGTTGAACTTAGTGGATATCATGAAGAATTGAAATCCATGTTTAATAGAACTAGATACTATGATAATCACGCAATGTCTGGTATAAGTAGATTTGGACCTTTGCAAGGAGTTATAGATAGTATAAATATAGACCGAGAACTTTTGAATTCGAATTTAATAGCTCCTCGTCAAATACCGGCGATGACAGAAGTAAATCTATATATACCAATAGATTTGATAGGAAATAGTTTTGAAGGTTCGAGTGAATATTATTTTGGACTGACAAACGACGAACTAAGAGAAATATATGATTGCTTTCTCATAGAACTAATACCAAATCCCGATATGCACATAATAAAATGTGACGCCTATGTTCAAATCATATGGAGCGGACATGTCGACCCAGAAAATAAATAAGTGAACATAAACAGGTGATAGGATAAATAATTCCTAAAACTAAATCTGCCCTGTGTTCAAGGTTAAAATCATTTTTGTATACAAATGATTTACGTATTACTGGTCAGATAGCTAAACTCTAAAATATCTATCGGTGTTGACTTTAATAAAACTAAAATGTCGATTTTAGTTCCAGACGCGTATTAGCTCGAATTTCACCCGCGTATTTGTTAAATCTTCAGTATAGAAACAACAAAATTATAATGAAAATTAGCTTTTTTGAAATATTTAATTACAAAAATCTTAGTAATTAATATAATCTAACTTGTAATTATTTCTGTATTTTTACTAACACATATGATTCTTAATTTTATCAAGATATAAAATTAAGGTATTTTTATGAGTTACAGCTCGCATTATTATTCTTCGATTTTACTAATACGCGCGCGACCCTCTTGTTTTGCTCGTTAGGCTTGTTGTTTTTTTGGCTTACAATAAATCGAAAAGTCAGTTTTGGTCCTATAACAACAAATTTTATATTAGTAAAGATTCAAATACAGAAATAATTGAAAGATACCAAAAATTAGGGTGTTTTTATTTTGTCATGCAAAATTTCAATAGTTTTCGGCACCTTTCAATTGTTTCTGTACGACTCTCTTCATATCTAATTATTACCAATAGTGGTAATAATTTATTTTCATATTAACTTTGCATTTATTTGTGAGCCTTGCCTTTTCCGCCGATATTACCGCTTTCTGCTTTCTTTACTTGAGCTGTTTCTTTCTTGATCTTTTGGCATACCTTTCCGAGAGCGCGAAGCTTCTTACCAATTATAAAGTAAAACAAAAGAAATCCTATGATATAAAGTAGGAGACCTACAAGAGGCATAATAAACGCTGAGCTAAAGTCTCTAGCGGTAGCTGTATCTCCAGCCTTCTGAGCCTTTTTCCAAAAAACATAGATAATAACTAAGGCGACGATGTATGAAATGATAAACAAAATCAAGAAAATAAGAAAGATTACTCGGTTACGTTTGCTGCAACCCTTGGTACTAAATAAAATAAATCCTGTTACTAATGCTATTAACGCAAATATCATTGATATTCCTAAAAATACTCCAGCCGCATGTAATGCTGATTTTGTACTTTGATCTTTTGCTTGATTTCCTTTTACATAGGTAATCGCAGTAGAAACTCCAACGAGAATTAAGCCCACTATTTCAAGGACTGCTCCAGCTATGAGGCCGTAAAAAGACATTTAGGTAGTGAGTTTTAAATATCTATTATTGGAATCTATTTGTTACTGATTTATTCTTATCGGTTCCAATCTCGATTTTTCTGACTTTTCTGTCCTTTTTACTTCTCGAAGGATTTTTATTGAAAAATAGTTAGAATCCCATAGAGGCACTGTCGAAACAAATCAAAAACAAAATTTCAATAATTTTATTTTAAGAAAAAAGATTGGAAAGTCTATGTGTTGGTGGGAATAGAAGGATTCACATTGGGTTTCTCTCTTTTGTCGGAAAATGCAATATCCTTCCCAAATAAATTCTGGCAGAAGAGAAAATAACGAACTAGTCAATGGACATTACTTGCCATTGACGATAAGAAGTGCTTCTACATATCCTCTTCCAGAAAAGCCTGATAGCTGGAACGTTGAATGTCAAAATCAAGCGCAGCCTATCTGGGGACTTAAAACTTTTAGTTATGTTGAATACCCTATAGCTTCAGCGTCTCTACAGGGCTCAATTCGGCAAAATCGAATACTAGATGCTATATTCTGGACGATGGAAATGTGCAAGACTGACAGCCATTATGATATAACTCAAAATAAGACTAAATTTGGAAAGGGCTTTAATAATTACTGGACTAGGGTGGTCGTAATGAGTTGTGAAGATGTGGGCCTTGCAAATACGGCTCTAGTCATTCTAGCTGCACAATCCCTCAACTACTCATTCAGTTCTTATTTGGAGGGTGAAAATGCAGCTATAAATATGACAATTATGTTAGCTCGATCTATAAAATCACGTGCTACCGATTGGGCTTGCATATGTAGAATTAGAGTCCCAGAAAGTGAGGTAACAAGACAAACAAGAATATTTGATAACTCGATATATTATAATAAATTAGGGGAGAATCTTTTGTCTGGAAACCATCTCATGGCTATAGGATATGCTGAATGTTTTATAATACAATCCCTTCATGACAAAGATAATAAAGTGACAGATCCGCTACCCAAAGCTGAATTTGAGAGATTATCCACTGGAATCTATATTAAAGGTAATAAAATTAAGCATTATAAAAACAGAAGACAATTGATATGGACAGCACTATTTGCAACTCTCAATCATTTAAGATCTCAAGGAAGACAATATCCATGCGTTCTACAAATAGTCGAAGCTTGTTATGAGCTGTCGCATTGTGATAAATTTAGATGGGATGTAGAGAGTAGATTATTTGGAAGAATGGCTATTTTATCTGTTTGTTTGAGAGACGAAGTGGAAGGCAGAGGTTTGAGTTTTAAGGCTAGTCCTATTACAGAAATGCCATACGGAAGAGATTTTACTCCAGAAGAAATAATTAACTTACAACATCAACATAGAGTTGGAAACTTTAGAACTACTATCTCCAATAGCAATATCGATAAACATTCAAAATTGGGAAAGAGCTTAGGCAGAGATATTCAACATTTTATTGAAGTTAAAGCATTCCTAAGACATGAAGATCCTTCTTTGATGGAACTATCTGATTATTATTTGAAGATGTGCATGCATACTCGTTACTGTGATTATAATAATCCTAACGGCGCTTTTGATAAATCTGGAATAACCGCACAACAATATGCCGATTGGATTCCACAATTACGGAGCAGAATAAATAGATTGAATCAAATAGAAGATGCTATGCTGAAGCAGACGATTACTATCACTTTTGGCGACAGAGGAGAGTCTCATTATGGTATGCAAATGTTATCTGGCCAAGAAAATGGCGGAATGGCTCCAGAAGGATTTTCGATACAAGATCTAGCCCAAATTTGTTATAATTTTAGAGGAGTAGGTGTAAACTGTGAGTTTTATAATTTAAATGAGGGACTAATAGGAGCAACTAACACAAACGGAACACAAATAGTTGGAGAGCCGGCAGCTATATTGATATTAAGAAATGTTGCTAGTAGACTTATTACTCATTCTGTGAGTCTTGATCAGAATATAAGTAAATTAAGTAATGGTCTGGAGCGAGTTGATGAAACTTTTGTCGAGTTGATAAGTCTGAATTGGGATAATAAGATGTATAGCGCAAAACATAAGAAAATTGCTCAAGATGGTACAGTGATAAATCCAGGCGTGGTTTCGAAGCATGCTAGACATAATTTATGCTTTGCCGATTTTCATCAAGATCCTGATTTCGCGAATAAGAAAGGAACTGTTATTGCTTGGAATGAAATTCCTTTCTTAGAAAGTCTAAGAAATAATTTCTCATGTTTTGGGCCAAAAGCATCTGATTTGATAGGTGAAGGAAACCTATATTATGACGTTAAGACCTGTGGGATAGGCTACCATGGAGATAAAGAACGTCGCATAGTCATAGCTCTTCGTCTAGGAGCTAGTATGCCAATTTGCTTTCAATGGTATTATAATGGAGATAGAATAGGTAGAAAAATGACATTCATAGTCAACCATTCGGATTTATATATAATGAGTTCAAAAGCTGTCGGCCAAGATTCTGCTCGTAGAGTCATACCGACATTGAGACACGCTGCTGGTTGCGACAAATATACTAAGTAAAAAAACGAAGAATTCATACCATAACAAATTTGTTATGGTATTTACAGTTTAAAAGTATTTATTTCAGTTTTATGGGCATTATTATGATGTGAATGTTTGATATATTTATCTCTTTAATTATTTCATTATAATAATGTTGATAGGATGCGTACAATTGTCTACCCGATCTACATATCATTATTATATTTCTAATAAATGAGCTATCTGGTGTATATGTGTATGGTATTCTCAATAAATTAATTCCTTTATTCAAACAATATCTGTCTTTTAATAAATCTCGAATCATGTTGGTTTTAAGATCTTCCTCGTCGACCCAACCACTAGTCTTAAAATGTTGTTCGCCGTCGTATTCGATTACTAAATTCTCGAATGGGAAACATATGTCAATTCTCAGAGAATCTTTATATATCAGATCTTTAAATGTTTGTTCTAATAAATAGTCTGTTCTTTCCTTAAATCCCAAGTCATTTAATATCGACTTCAAATGAAGGCTGCCTTTAGATTCAGTCTTCTCGCTAGAACATTTTGGGCAGCCGATTCCTTGTTTATGGCTATAAGGTCTTTGCAGAAAATTTCCATGAACAAATCCATTATTTCCTACGACCAGACAATATATATTTATTTTGGTATCGGTTCCCTTGTATTCTTCCGGATATTGATATTTGTTATTATGAACACGATTAGCTTCTTGCACAAAATAATCATGACCTCCTACTTTTTGATTATAATGTGGATCATTGCATTGTGGACATCCGTGACCTCTTAATCTATCTGGAGGTTGACTTTCATAAATATGCCCCATTCCGCATATCCATTTCATATATATCTTTGATCCATACATTACTGTCTTCGGATCTATAGTATTATTTGGAGCTAATTCTTTGCACAATTCTGGGTGAGTTGAGGCTAAACAATTAGAAACAGACACCCTATTCCCAGAACAATATGGACACCTAGTATGTTTATGAACTCTATCAGATAAACGAGCATCATACGATAATCCACATCCTTCGTTTGGGCATTTAAACCAACAATCTACATGTCCACTAACAGGAGAAATATTTTCGGGTCTGAGTGGGTAATTTAATTTATAATCCCAATCTTCAGCTAGTTTCGGAAAGCAAACTAGAAAGTTATGATGTGGACATACATGAGGTTTGGTTCCTTTTCTTACTCCACTGCATTCGCAATGAGCTCTAATTAATGTAACCTTTTCGGGCTTAACGGTCTTTTTCCGATTATTCACACATAATTTACAATCTCCACCTTTTCTTAGAGTTTCGTATTCCATAGAACATTCGTGATCAGTAGAAACATTTCTTTTAAACTTTACGATATTCGACTTGGCTCGGATCAATTCTATAAGCGAAAATCCCCTAAGAGCAAGCATCAATTTACATACATCTTCCATTCTATTACATTTATCATATCGTACGCACGCCGGTATTCCAGCTGTAATGTAGTTAGGATGTACTGCGATTTCAGAGTTACATTTTGGACAAATATAAATTGCAGCAGAATCGGAATGAGCCATTCGTATGGATTTCCAGGGCTCATCCATTTTTGCAAAAAACGGATTTTCAAAGATTGTCTGCAGATTATCTTTTTGTCAGGACTGCAGACAATCTTTGAAAATCCGTTTTTGTCCCAAGAAATAAAAAAAGTCGAAACGAGTAAATTAATAAGCCGATAATGGCATATTAAAGTTTTTAAAAATCCAAAGAAATCAGACCTATTTCTTGCATATAAGCTTATGCCCCTTCCAATCTTCCTTCTGACAAACGATGCTACAATATCTAACTTTCATACACCCAGAACATTTAGATAAGTCTATATCTCTAACGTAGCATTTTTGACATTCTTTGGTAGGAACAATATGAAAAGTGGGATCGTATAGACTTATCTGACGAGCCTGACATCGAGACCAGTGCGTATCAAAATCCTTATGCCATGGTAATTTGCCTTTCTCGTCGGGAAGTATGACTTGTCTCAATCGGAATGCATCCTCGCCGTACCTATCTATCAATCGGCCACAACACATTTCCTTGAATCTATCTTTAGCAATTCTACACCCTAGACTAACATACTTCATAGTTCCGTCATCTAACTTGATTTGAGAGATATTATTTATTTCTTCTGTATCCAGCACTGCTGGATTAGTTCTGATTTGTTCTACGATTTTAGATATTAACGCATTTATTAATTTAGAGTTAAAATGGCCTATTATGATGATTTCTGGAGATTTGTAGGTTTCAGTCAATCCTATAGTATAGTGAAATGGTACAAAAGTAGGATTGCCCGGATCTATCACTGGAGCAATGGCAAATCCATTTTTCTTGATCATAGTATCAATGAAAACTTTTAGAGTTCCTGGTGTTATCAGTTCAGCACAAACGGCACATTGGCAATTCTCATGATCCATCTCCTTCTTCCACCTTGTCTTAATGTTTCTTACTTTTTTCTTGTGCGGCTTTTCTTTTGAATTTTCAAATATTTTTATTTCGATTTTTAATAGGTCATCATAGACCTATTAATGTTTTTTGATTTATAACAACACATCACAATAAGTTATTTGCTTCCAAGTACGCCAAAACTCTGAGCTTATCTTTTGTTCTCTCTTTTTGCCACACCTTACCGAATCCGCAAGGATCGTTGACTTTTTCTTCCAATATATCTCTAATTTGCCGATTTTCTCTTATCCATGGCCGATTTTCGTGTCCGTGTTTTGGTAGATCCTTAACAGGGCATCCTTTTCCTATTAAATATTTTACGACCCACAATCTTCCGTCTTCTGCTGCCATTCGCATAAAATTATGACTCACTTTTGAATTAGCATCCGCAAGACCCCTTTCGTATATTTGCTCCAACAAAATCTTCTTTACTCCGTCTATTTCTATTCTCTTCTGTAGTTCCATATCTGATTTGTTGTTTGGCTCGATTTCTAGTTCTCCTCGTGAAGCTTTCTCTAGTTGGGTATTCAACTCGTCAGATATCCAGATACAAGCGTTTGATAAAACTCTGTCCACGCCTCTTTCGTTTTCTTTTGTGAGAAATCTAAATGTTTCTTCCACCACTTTATCGTTTTGAAGTTTTATAGTTTGATCTTTCGGAAAAGGTTCGCATTGGCTAACATCTAATAAGTGCTGACGTATTATTTCTAATGTTTCAGATGACAAATCAAAAACATTACGGGAAACGAGATTCCCGAAATTGAATGCAAATCCAAAGCTTACTAACACATGACTTAACAAGCATATACAACTCGTCAGTTTACTTATATCACTACCAATTTCAGATCTCGTCAGTTTGAGTGTACCGTCGCTGACATATATGACAGGTTTTATCATGCCCAAATAAATCTCTTTTATCTCGCTTTTATATCTATCATATTCTCTATCCTGAGTTGGATTTGGCTGATATATAGAATGTTTGAAAGAATCAGCTTTGTCGATAGTGACAGTCCATGAGTCTAGTATTTCCTTCGATTCGGGTTTGAATTTGTTTTTGGAAGTGTCTACATGTTTATTGTACCCAAATAAATGGCCTACTTCGAATGGGTCGAGAATAGGGCCTACTAATTTTTCAGGCATAGCGTATAGTATTTCCAAACAGTCATCATATACGGTTTGTGAGTTTGTGAATTGTCCAATAAATTTCAAGCAATCATAATACGGCAAAGAATCATTGAAATCTCCACTAAGAAATCCAGTTATATGTATAGCAGGAGGAGTTTCTAATATTATTTTCTTCATATGAACAAGATTAATTGGCGTCTTACCAGTATTAAGTAATATTTCAAATTCTTCGGGCAACATCCACATCATAAATGCTAGCTGTTTCACATCTTGGCATTTGGTAAAATTTAATTTGGAAATCATTATTTGAAGGGCTGCCAACTGACGCGCCTTGAAAGCTTCTGTCAAATAATTCTTTTCAAGCCAGCATTCTAATCTGCTCTTGTATTCTTTGTAACACTTGAAACTCCCATTATTATCCGTGATCAGTGCATCCATGACTGTTCAAGTATTCTGCCGACGAGCGCTGTTTTGTTTTATCTTCGAAAAATTCAATTTTTGTTTTCGATTAGATCCCACAGGTATTTTGACATTATTTTATTTTCAGATTAATAGGCCATTATAGGCATATTAATGTTTTTTAATAATCACTCTGATTTTTGGTCGATATGGTTTCTTTTGGCAGTCATCGCTCGACGCCCCTCTTCCATGACAGTTACAAACCGTTCGACATTTTCTTCAGGATAACCCAGAGTTAGACCGATTAATCTCGCATGATCTGAACCATAGGGTCCGGTATATGTCTCAATATATTTAGCAAACCATGTAGCTTTCTTGTCGAGATCATCGCTTGCCCAGACGATATGAGTGAAATCGCTACCCTTGCTCACGCCTGCATAAGATTCTCCGATTGTGATGACTTTCAATCCCAGCATACCAAAAAAGTCTGGCAATGAGCCTTGAAGCATAGCTATCGGTTTTTGTCTACGGAAAACCATGGCGAGATCAACACTCTGATAACCGATCACACCATCATCTTCCTGACGATCGAATTTATGTCCACCTCGATTCATGTTGGCAGTCGTCAGATCTGCAATCTTCATGAAATTCTCGTAAGATCCATCACGCTGATACTCCAATATGTGAGCATTGATTGGATGATCTGGTCTACTCGCAGTCGCAACATCTCGGATCGGTCTCTTCATTCTTCACGTCTTTTCAAGCACGGCTGCTGTTTTGTTTTATTTTACAAAAATTCAATTTTTGTTTTCGATTAGATCCTGTAGGGATTTTGATGTCATTTCGTTTTCAGATTAATAGGCCATTATAGGCATATTAATGTTTTTTGATTAGAAAATACCAGAACCAGATACCTCTTTTCCGGCTGTGTATTTTGCCAGACGAGATTCTAATATAATCTCGCCGGTATTCTCATTTTTGAAATTAGAAAATGCCAGAACCAGATACATCTTTTCCGGCTGTGTATTTGGCCAATCTATTTTCCAACATAATAGATTTATTAATGTTTTTAAATTAGAAAATGCCAGAACCAGATACCTCTTTTCCGGCTGTGTATTTGGCGAGTCGAGATTCTAACATAATCTTCTTCTGATATTCTGGATCTTCTCTCTTTTCTTTTTCTTGGAGGTAGAGATGAGCCGCCAATTGAGGAACTCGACATCTATCACCTAACTTCATAGCTCCCAAAACAGTATTTTCATCTTGGGGTTGAACATGTTGTGCCAACAAAGGAGTCCAATGCTCTTTCAATTTGTAGTCGAAGTCAACCATCCTTTTGCTCAAGGATTCTAGTTCCAAAGTGAGAATACTTTCTGTTGGCAACATCAATCCAGTGTTTATGAGAAAGTAATTGAGACCTTTCTCTGCCTTAGAAATAGTTTGCCAGTCGAGAACCAAAACCTGCTGTAGATATCTCACAAAAGAGCCAGACTTGAAATCCTCCTTGATGTCGACCACAATCTCGCATCCCAAAACAAACTTCATGCTAGGATAGGCAGACTTGACCATGACTGCAATCTGATTCAATTTCTCAACAGATTTGGATGCAGTGACGAAATCGCTACAAATGGCGTTGATCTCATTGACAAAGTCATAAAACGAGAAGAAAGAATCGAAGAATTTGGGAGCTGGCTCAGTCGGCGAAGACTGAAAAGCCACTGGCGCATGGCCGATCATAGTCCAATGAATGATGCCATCGCTGAACGCCAAATCAACAGTCTGACATTCTTTTGGCGTTTTGCCGAGAAATGCCTTTGAAGCGACATTGCCTGCCAGGATAGAACGCACAATCTCCATTCCTATAGGTTTTTCTATCTATCTCAAAAAATTCAATTTTCTATTTTGCACATGTCTATCGTCAAATCTGATTGTGAACTTTTATTTTTGGAAATAAATACCCATATAATATGTTAACAAAATAATGGATAGTTTGCTACTGAAAATAAAAATATCGTTAAAAAATCTTTGGTGAGCGTCGATAAAAATAACAGGGAAAATACAGACTCAAATAAAAGAACTCACATCGAAACAACATGAGAGGACAAACCAACGAAATCGCTGACAGATCAGCAAATCCAAATACCCTCGTTTCTCAACGATCTGCAGATGCAGGAAAGAGGAATGTAGTAATCACTCCTGTTTCTCCAGCAAGCACTCCGACATCCACTCTTATCTCAGCCAGATCTGTAATCGAAGAGACAGAAACAGTCGAACAACCAGAATTGCAAGTTAGAGATACGCCAGCGGCTCCTAATCCTACGACATCTTCAAGAACTGGAAAGATTGTTGCCGGTACTATCATTGGAGTGACTGTCTTGGCCACTCTGGGCGCTGCCGCCATAGCTGTCAGAAACCAGAGTCAGACTGGAAAAATTGCGGTTGACGAAGACGACATGGTCAGGATCGAAAATGACGAATTCGGAGTTCAAACCCCATTCCGCAGTGAAGCTCTTCCTCCAGGCGAGGACAAGAGAGATAATGGGGACTTCTAAATAACACAAACGAACAATACGTGGAATCCCGATAGCTTATATTTCAAAAATGAAATATAAGAATTTCCAAACCAAAACAAAATCCAGATTCTTTTTGAGATATTTTACCATGGATATTACCACTGATTCCATCATCACCAGAACATTAGTAGACAATTATTATCGGATATGAGCCTATAAAGAACTTGACTGATTCCAACTTTAGAAATGTTTGTATTTTGTTTGAGATGACTTGCGTTGAGAAATTTGATGGATTTAAGCAATGGGGACCTGGCAATAACGGAGACCCAGAATTGAATATTATTAATCATTATAATAAACATGTTATGTCGAACGACGGTATTAGTAAGGATGAAAATTGGAAGGATTATTTAGAATATCTTGATATTGAGTCGTATAAGAACTTTGCATTAGATAAGAGTAAATGCATGACAAATAGAATAGTTCACAGCAATGGGAATAGAGTTTATCTTAGCGGAATCTACAAAAATATCTTAATTATTGGAAGATTAGATGAAAACGATCAATTAGGAATCTCATCCTGTTATATCATCCATGATCATCTGTTCGAAAAGAAACTGGCGGCCTTCGAGAAAAATAAATGCTTTTCGTTCTGATTGTCAGTAAAAAACCTATAACCGAAAAATGAAATAACTAACCGGTTATATGGTTTTAAGCTGGTAACCTTCGAGAAAAATAAATGATCATTAGAGCACAAGAGAATAGACTGAGATGAAGATAAATAATCTCGGATGATAGCCTATGTCACCCACTCGAAAATAAATCTACAGATGCCATATATAATATTTCAAAAATGAAATATTAAAATTTCGAAAATAAAAACAAAATTCTAGCTGCCTTGTCTGGAGTTCCCCATTGTGGATAGAATGGACAACCCTAAAGGCAAAAGATTTGTGTATTTCGAAGAGCCCAAGAGTCCTCACAGACTTGCTCCGCGTTATCCTGTCATGGAATTATCTGGCGGTGATGATATCTATGTTCGCAAGGAGCCGACAGAGAATGAAAAGAAAGAACGTCGTCATCATAACGTTCAAATATATCACCAAGAGGGTTCGGGAATGACGGCTCATGCCGTAGGTGTAGAGGAACCAGCTATAGAACTAAATAGACATCAAACCCAAGGTAGAATTCCCAGAGATCAAGCCCATAAATTGTTCAAACAACCAACTGACAATGAGATGAAAGAACGAGAGCAAGCTCATCAATATGTTTATAGACAGTGGGATCAACAAATCGGCCATAAAATAGCACGAGACATGATTCTCAAATTTCACGATATTCCAGAGCCCATTCCAAAATCTCTCATTCCAAAATCTGTATGGAAATCACCTGAAGAAGAGTTCCAAGAAAAACAAGAGAATGATGGAGTAGAAAAATCAAAAGTTGCCAAGAAGTGGTTTGGAGATTGGGTCGACGAAAAGCATGCAGAAAGAGACAACAAGGAAAAAGGACGAAGAGCCAACCAAGAAAGAGGAGAAGGAAGAAAAGAGGAAGTAGGAGAGGATAAACCGCAAACTCCGGAGAAAAGTGATACACTGAGACGAATGGACTACCTTATCGATGGATGGATTCATGAGAGAAAAGCGGAAAAAGACAAAAATGGAAAAGAAGAAAAGCACGAACCTGGGTATAATGCATATCCTGGAACACCATATGGATCGAGTTCTAAACCAATAAGTATGCCGCAATCGATCGAAGAACAAAGAATCCATGAGCAAAATTCTCTTTGGAAAAAGACAGATCCGGAAGGCTACAATCGAGCAAAACAAGTCTTGTTAGAAAATATGCGTAGAAACTTTCCCGACGCTGTTCAAGTCTATGCCGATCATGATACATTAATGTTTAATATTCCAAATCTTAATTCTCAAATGAATATTGGCGATTTTGTGACGGAGAAAACAAAGAAATTTAAATTTGAATCTTTGATAATAAATCCCTTTAATACTACGTTCCTGACCAAAAAGAAATATATTCCTATCCGATATGATAGCGACGATAATAAGAATATGGGAGGACATTTAAACCATGGAGATCCCCTTAAACCAAAATATTTGATGGGATTGGGATCATGGGATGGTGATATGTATGGTATATCTTCGCAATTTGAAAAGTATATTAAGACGGACCTCAGCCGCGGAATGCATTTTACGTTCGATGCTATTCCAGATGTTAGTATTTCCGATTATAACCGTAATGATTATAGCATTGATTTCTCAAACTTAAGGCAGAAATGGAATCAAATGTGGCGACCTCTAGATATATTCGATAGTTTGAGATGTATTAGCTTTGAAATGCATAACTCATTCAAATCTTACGTGAGAACGCTATTGAGAGAAATGTGCATAAAAGGTTTGTTCGCTGTATTTTGTTTTGATAGGTTCTCCAATAACATTTTCGGTAAACTCACGAATAGGATTGCTGATACTCCAACCACGAGAAATATGTACGTCAGTCCTGAAGTCACTTTTTCTATCTATAGCATCGTCAAAGTCAAAAAGAGAGTTATAAGACAAAAATCTCTTGGCGCATCTTCTTTTGATACGGATAATTGGTATGATGTGACTACAAGAAAATATAATCTATTCCAGATTTGTTATTTTGACTACGTAAAAACTGTCTTTCCTGAGAGTCTCTATTTATCTTATCACGCTAGAAGTGAAATTGATGCTTTCAAGAAAGAGACTACATTTGAAATAATTGAAGATTTAGATATTAAGCAGAGAGATGACTACTATAAAATGCAAAGAAAAATATACGCATGTCCATCAGCATTTCTACTTTATATTATTTTGGACTATAAGCCATTCCTAAACTAAAAACCTCACGGCAAAAAAACCCCATAACAAAAACCCCACGATTAAAAAACTCACGATTAAAAAAACAATTACATGATTGTTTTTTCATTCATATAATAAAACAGACTTTTGTTTGGGATGGGAGAACAACAGAAAAATGCCATAATAAGGAGGTTATCAGATTTGGAATCTAAATTAGACTTGGCTGTAGGCAACTCTGACACTGAGGATATGTTTAAGCTAGAGACAGAAATACATATACTAAGAGTATATCTGAGAGTTTTAGAATGTTCTTTGAAAGATGATACATATCTAGATAGAAAACATATAAAGCTAGAAGTTAACCCAAAAGTAATAGAAAGTTTAGATATTAATAGCAGACTTTCTGTATTATGCCTAACCAAAGGACAATGTGGAGTTTAATTATTTTCGCGGTCAAACAAAAAATATCTCCATAAATAAAAACCTAACTGAAAAATAAAAATAGATAGAGAAGAAGATGACGGAAGCTATGCCTAGATATCCCGTTTTTGAGCGGGTCCCGAAGAAAAACGAATCAGGTGTAATAATTCTCATTATTATAATGGTAGTTATGGCTATAGTTATAGCAATTATTGTATATGTAATATTTAGACCTGGAACTGGTACAGTTGTAAATAGATGCGAACCAGGTTTATGTGTAATAACTTTAGCTACAGGAGTTAAGACATGTCCTAGTGACAACACAACTCAACTCGCATATAATACCGTATTTCAAGACTGTACTTCTGCTAATTATTGCCAGAGTGCTAGAGCTCCTTGTGCGGCTCTCGCAGGGGGAATCCTTAATTGTGATGGAGCGTGTGGTGTTGGAAATAACCAATGTAATTGTCAGGCGGCACCAACGTAAAATCTATAGGATCAGCAGCAAATAAGGCTAAAAACTAAAATTTAATCTTTATATAAAGATTAAAACAAAAACTCACAGACGACAATAACCGCCCGAATGGAGTTACCGATCGAATTCCGACTGTCTAGATTTAATATATGTAAATCATTAAAAGAAAATATACAAGAATATGTCGATAGCCACGAAATTCCAACAAAATTGGAAGAATTATATCCCAAAATCATAGAGCAATTTAAAGAATTAGAAAAATTAGAAGCAACAGTCCCTATAGAAGGATTATGTGCATATATAGACAACGAAGAAACAAATTTCTTTAAGTTATGGAATATCTACATTGGATCTATACAAAAATCACCATACATGTGCCCATCGCCACTAATGGTGCCATTTTTGGGGACTAAGTTCACCATCTTTCATCAAAAATTACTTGCGGATGAATGATTAAAAACAAATATACAAGTAGGTTTTGCTAGTAAACATACTAGCAAAAAATAAGAATTTATAGTTTCAAAAGATCCACCATGGAATTACTAAAAACAAATATACAAGTAGTTTTTTTCTAGTAAACATACTAGCAAAAATAACAATTTATAGTTTCTATGGGAATTACTAAAAACTGATATGCAGGTAGGTTTTGCTAGTAAACCTATTAGCAAAAAATAAGAATTTATAGTTTCAAAAGAAAAATCAAAATCTCCAAACGCATTTTGACAAGCTAATATGGATGGGTTGGTTATTCACGAAAAGACTATAGATATAGATGCTTCACGTTTATTAAATGTATTGTTACAAATGAATCCGAATATGTTTCATGGGTGTGAAACTCTCTCAATACGCAAATATCATAAAATAGGCTATCCAGAATTGATGACTCTTATGTCTAGATTGAATAAATCTAGTGTACGACATTTACATATGCAATTTACAAAATTTGATCTGCTAGCCATGCATTCAATTTCTATAGGATATAATCGAAATTGTAGAACGATTAAGAAATTAACATTAGATTGCTGTGATGAATCGGATAGATTTATATCCTATTTGTTTCCCAAGAAACCTGTATCTGAACCCAACGTTACATATTATCAGTGCAGATTTCCAGCATTAACTCATATTGATATAGTATCTACCGAAACAATCGGTCCAAGTGAGAAATTGCTCACAGAAATACTAAAGGATAATTATAGAATAAGAGAAATCGATATACACGTGGGCGAACATGGAGAACATGGTGATGTATTCGATAAGCATGAACTAGAGAAAACGTTATATGATTACATAAAACGAAACAAATTGGGATATGAAAAATGCATAAAAACATGTATTACACTGCTGGGTTTAAGAAAATTCAGAAATAAACTTAGCGTCGTGTCGATATTAGATAGAAATGTCTTGTTATTGATTTGCAAAGAGATCTTTAACACTATCGGCACTAAAGTTTGGTGTTGTCGAAAGGAATTATAGCGCCAATAGAGTTGTGTCAATATTAGATAGAAATGTCTCGTTATTGATTTGCAAAGAGATCTTTAAGACTAAAGTGTGGTGTTCGAAAGGAATTGTAGTGCCGATAGAGTTGTGTCAATATTAGATAGAAATGTCTTGTTATTGATTTGTAGATTGATCTTTAACCCTTTAGGTACTAAAGTGTGGTGTTGTCGAAAGGATTCCTCTCAAAAATAACAATTTATAATTTTTGCCAGTAGAAACTAAAAACTCAAAGACTCTAAGTATGGAAGAGATACCAGGATTAGCATTGTACGAAGACACTATTGATATAGATGGCTATCACCTTTTTAAGATATTATTGGGTGCTGATTTTCAAGCTTTAGTTGGATACAAAAGAGCCCGTATATGCGGAAGAAATTACACCATACACCTAGATGATATGTCTTTGATTTTTGATAAACTATGTTTAGTAGGTATTAGGAATTTATACATGGGAGAGGTATCATTTGAATCTTTTGCCGAAGAACATGTTAGAGACATACCTCTCTCGGATAATTGCTGCAGACAGCAAATAACATCTTTGATATTAGAAATGTGTCCTAAATCCTATTGGTTCTTACTTTATCTTTTTCCTAAGATAAATAATATATATCAATGCCGTTTTCCGTTATTATCTACAATAATTGTATGGGGTAGCGATTCGACTGATCCAACATGTAGATTATTTGTAGAAATACTCAAGAATAATTATAGAATAAAGCGAGCCGACGTAAGCACATATCTAAATACAAATTCTAATGGAATTCCCTATGATAATAGGATGTTGTGTTGCGAGAACCGAGATCTAGAAGAAATATTGGTGAATTACATAAACAGAAATAAATTGGGATATGAAAAATGTGTGAAATCGTGCGTTACCATACTTGGATTAAGAAGGTTCAGACATACATTTTTATCAATAGTAGATAAAAATGTAATACTAGCCGTATGTAAAGTGATATTTAGCACGATAGGAACTAAGGTGTGGTGCGAGCAAAAATACGACCAATAGTAGATAAAAATGTAATACTAGCCGTATGTAAAGTGATATTTAGCACGATAGGAATTAAGGTACGGCGCGAGAAACCAAAATAAAAAATACTTTTTTGTTCCATGCGATTTTATCCAACAGGCTTTCAATGAATATGTGGGATTAAAAAAGATACGTGGCGAGGAACTAAAATAAAAAATAGTTGTCTGTAATGAAATTGTGTGCCGATAGATATCTAAGGTCACTCGGATATTTTAAAAAATCAATATTTGATTTTTTATTTTGTTAAAGAAAAAGGCTCAAGAGATTCTCTTTTGTTTAATCGGCCAAAAGAGCCCAAGTTAATATAATTTAAATCTCTCTAATAAGTAAAAGTATGTTTGCATGGTACAACAGAGAAGTTAAGAGATCCCAATCTAAATTTATTGTTGCTGAAGAATTCGCTAAAGGAACGAGATTGGCTGACGTCATATTCGCAAAATTTAAGATCGACAAATTAACATCAGAAATAGATAAATGGGAAAATAATATGGCTAGATTCTTCACAAAATTATGCGAAAATAGAATAAATGCAAATAAATTAGATGCAAACAATATAAATGGGTTAAGCTGCCATAGTGAATCTGATAATATCAAAGAGTGGTCCGATGCTTTCTATCAATTGTATATGTTATGTCAAAAAGGAAAGACCGCGGAAACACCCGGTTCGTTTGATCGGAGTGGTGAATTTAATGAATTCATGGAAATATGGAGAATATCTATAATACAAAGAATAATGGATATAAATGAATTTAAGGAATCTAGCACCTATAAATCTACTACGTATGGATCCAGTACGCAAAACTCTAACATGAATAAACCCAACGCAAATAAATCTATTATAGCTGAATCAGATATAGATGACTTCAGAAAATACCCAAAAACAGCCGATGTTATTGTAGGATCACATATAACTACGGCATATACATCAAAAATTCCGAATAGATCTCTTAATAATCTTGGATTTAACTGTACTTCGCCTATAGGATCACCATTATTTACAGCCACGGAGCTGGAAGCTATTGCTTCTTATAAACAAACGCAACATAAATCTCCGATAAAACAAGGATCAGTCATTAAACCTGAAACCTCTAAGAATGGAAATCAGGGATTCAAAGCATTAACTTCATATCCTGTAATTCAATCTATTCCTCAAGTTAAACATCAAGGAGGAGCAATGTCTCTCAAAGATTCTCTTAACAAAAGTATGAATTTGAGCAAAAACCCAGCCGTTGTTGTCGGTTTATCCATTCTCGAGAGAAAATTGATTGATTTTATTAAGGCCGGATCTTCTAAGATAGATATAGTAAATAATGTTAGAACATTTTGCAGAAGCAACTCTGGCCAAGGATATTATGACCAAAATAATATGATGGTAAAAATAACAGAAGAGTGGTACAATTCCATTGTCGATATTTATGATTTGAAACATATTGTCAACGATGATCAAACTAAATCAAAGCCGAAAATTGCTATAACTAAACAAGAACACAAACCAAAAGTAGAACACAAAGAAAAACAGCAGAAAGAAGAACACAAAAACAAAGAAGTGCTGAAAAACGACGAGACACAAGAGTACAATTTTTCCATGTACCAAGATTCACAAATAGGAATCCAAAGAAAATTCATAAACAGGAACTTCCTTATAGTTTCTCAGTAAAAACACGAAGCCGATAAAACAAGAGCCTAGACTAAACGTCTGGGATAAAAAAATATGATACCGTATCGATATCATATACACCATGAGAATTTGATGTATTCATGTTTCTCAGTAAAAACACGAAGCCGAAAAAAAAAGCCCAGAATCAAACATTCTGGTTAAAATTATGATACCGCATGGATATCATATACGTTATAGAGATCTATCAAAAAACGAATTTCAATTATTCTGAAATCAAAAACAAAATAAGAAACAAAATATCGGTCGGGAAATGAGTAAATTAAAGCGATCATCCAAAAAGAGATCTACTCGAGGTGACGAATCCGATGATGACTATGAAGAAGACTATGAAGATGAAGACAATTATCGACCAACACAATCATATGATAACATGCAACTAAAAGACTTGAGAAAACTCCTTAAAGAAAGACAATTGCCTGGCACTACAAATAAATCCAAGGCGATTGTCACTCTTGAAGCGTATGATAAAGGTATAGATCTTACAATACCAAAACCTAAAAATCCCAAAAGATACAAAAGTGATATAATATCAAAGAATAACGCATCGACCTTATATTCCGATCCGATTAAACCTTTTAATGGAGTTCCTATGTTTGTATTTAAAATGCATATGTTTGGGTATCTCTCATATGAGGAAAAATTAAATTTGGCTAAGACTTGCAGAATTTTTTATGCTCCGTTGATGGAAGATATATGTGCATATTTTCAAAAGTTTTTACAATGGTGCTGTACTAAAAATTCACCTTGTAAATTAAGAATAGAACCACACATGTTACATATAATAGATACAGGAATAGGTATCACTCCATTGGCTGTCGCATATGCAGCATCAAGAAATGTATTGGAAGTCTCTTCTAAACATTATTGTGATCCAACCGTTCTTACAAGAATAATTGGATGTATTTACAAAAGCGGAACAATTGACCATAATGTTCTCACTCGTAAGGCAAAATCTAATAAAACAGCTATAGAAGCTGTGCCAATTCAACAAAGAGTGTATCTCATTAACAAAAGAATAACAGAAGCTGGATATCATAAGACAGAAGGAATGGCCGACGATGTGAATCCATATTTTACCATACGTGTTAATATGAGTTCAATTGGCATATTCTTTTGCAGAAGAGAATTCAGTTTAACGATGAGGAGGGTATTTAGCCATGACGCCAAAGAATCCATAAAACTCTTGTATAAATATATAAAAGAGGGGATAGAATTTGATTGGTCTAAGTTTTTAAAATATATGGATTCTATAGCTCGATACTTCTCTATAGAGAGACCAATTCCTCCCGGGGAAGAACCAGAAAAGAAGAAAATGCGATACGACGAGTTTATACCAGCTGAAATGCCCAAAACAACAGAAAAACCAAGAATAGCAGTAAAGCCTAGCGTTCAACCTCTGAAACTAAAAATAAAGCCTGTAATTCCAGATCGCATAGATTTTTCGGCTCAACGTATAGTACCGGAAATAAATCCAGAATTTGCAGTTAACGCATATCTGTTGAACTTATGTGACATGTGTCTTATGGGAATATGCGAAGAACACGCTATGTAGTAAAACGTGAGAACAAAAAATATTACGATATCGTTTGATATCGTAATGCCATCGCCATTTGCAATTATTGGCCTGATCTCATTCTGAATATTCTATATGGAAAGGGACCTCTTAATATTGCGTGGTTTTGGGTTAATAGCTTTTCTACTTGTTTTTGGCCTCTGGCCAATGGAAATTTTGATCTATTACCTCTCGTAGATCTTACTGCTCCCTCTCTCAAATAAATACATTCTCTTATGGTATCCATGTCAAAATCGACTTCCCTGAAATATCTCACAACCAAATCCAACATAGTTTCTTTTGACTTCTTCTTTATTTCGGTTAGTTTCACGGAGGCTTCCTCTTTTCCATAAAACTGCTCCATTTCAGCTTTGTACGCCGACTCAAATTGATCTCTATACGCTTCATCTATAAAACTAGAATCTGTTTTCATGCCGTTAAACGTAGTTTTTGCATCGAATTGATTATAAATGCCTAATTTCTCGTCTGGAATTTCATCTTCCTCTACGAATATTTGTTTAGCAAACAAATTATCAGTTTCGAATAGTTGACAAAATTCTGTCTCAGATATTGTTTCCGCCCTTATATTTCCTAATGATCTTATTTTCCAAACATAAGGAACTCCATTCATTACTTTTATATCTGGTAACCTAAGATCAGCACCGACAAACTTACAAAAATAGATTATCAAACATAATTGATATCGAAACATGAAATTTTGAGATGTGCTAGGAGTAAAATCTGATATTTGTATATCTCTACATGGAAAATCTTTAGTTGTTATATAATTCAATCCGCCGTGAGTAATAACTGCAATCCTTGGAAACTCCAATCCAAACATTTCTCTCAATAAAGCAAAAGCTACTATATCATATTTCTCCGAATATATCATAACAACATTTCCATATATTTTGTAAGGGCCAAGCCAATAATCAACTCTTCCAATATAAGAGTCACCATCTTTTCCTAATATATTTATCATATCGTATCCTACAGGACCGAGAATACATGGATGTTTTGAGTCTGTTTTTCTGACTGTTCTCATCTTATAAATATAAAAAGCTTGTAACTGATTTTTTATTGTTAACTCCAACAATAAAACTTATCATTTTTTTATGGGACCATGTTTCATGACCATATTTCTTATTGTTAACTCCAACAATAAAACTTATCATTTTTTTTATGTGACCATGTTTCATGCCCATATTTCTTATTCTTTCCGCTACTTTATTTGAAACAAATCCAATCTCCAAATATTTGTTTCATATCGTCTGACGTATGCGGATCTCCTGTAAATACATAACCAGATCCGATATGTACACTAAGATTCTTGTCTTTTTTCGCAACCCGCAGACGATTTAACCATTCTTTACTATTATTACGCTCTAAGAAAAAACATTTATCTCCCATAAACTTTGTCTGTTTAATCTCATGTTCCAACCATTCTTCGGCACTCATTGGCTATATTCTATTTATAGTTTTATCGTGGATTTTTGTTTTGGATTTAAATGATGAAAAATTATTGTTTTTCCTGCGAAATTTTCATATAAAATCACCAAAAAAGAAACAAAAGCGAGCCGGAACAAAAACCTCATTCGAAAACAACTTCTCGTCATGAAATGCCGTATGTCTAGTTCCGACATAATTCTTTG
>Ga0182030_10007764_pt1 | contig 22326 bp, 21 predicted proteins | sample 812S3MmetaG_FD_121299 | JGI IMG/M metagenome (GOLD analysis project Ga0182030, IMG submission 121299) | Permafrost microbial communities from Stordalen Mire, Sweden - 812S3M metaG (Illumina Assembly) | ecosystem: Environmental > Terrestrial > Soil > Wetlands > Permafrost | place: Sweden... | reverse complement strand
GCGGGTTCCGCGGGAGTATTGGCCCGTTTCAGTTCGCGCACCTTCGACTCGATTTCATACACAAAGCGAATGTTGTCGTAATACTGCACCACTTTGATCTGCGCATCATTGTAAGCATGCCGCAACGCGGAAGGCCGTAAATCGACCTTCGCCACGTCTTTCGGCTTCACGCCCGCCGCGCTCAAGGCCAGCGAGAACGAGAAGAAGATCATCCCAAACGACATGACGAACCGGGGCTGGCGAACAAACGCGGCTGCCGGACTGAAGAACGAATCCCATCCCTCGCGCAGCCGCTCCCAAAATGGAGTGCTTCGCCCGTCCGCGCGAGCCGTCCTTGAACTAGGCACGCCGCTCGTCGCTGCCAGAATGTTGTGTACCAGATAGGCAGGAGGCTCAACTATCTGGAGCTTGCGCAGCCACTCCCGCCCCGCCTGGACATCGGAAAATAGCGGCCCACAAGTCGGACAAATTCGCCGGTGCGCCTCGAAGTTCGCTGTCTGAGTTGCGCTCAGCCTCCCCTCTCCGCCATCCATGGCTTCGCTCAGCCAGGCGTCGAACTTCGCACATTCCATCGGGGCCGTCTGGCCTCCCCGGCTGGCCCGGTCCAGGCCTTCCAGGTTGTGGGTCCCGTCTTTTCTTTCCTCTGGCATCACATCACCTGCTTATATGTACGTTGTAGGAGGCGCGCTAGTTCCGCGCGTCCCCGGTTAATTCGTGACTTTACGGTACCCTCCGGCACCCGTAAAGCCGTGGCAATTTCCCGATAGTCCATGTCCTGTAGATCTCTCAAAATGACCGCCTCCCGCAGCTCTGGGGAAAGCTTTTGCAGCGCTGAATGCACCAGATCCCGCGTCTCGCGGCTCTGGACGGCCGTATCGGGAGCCGCCCCCCGGTCCGCGATCTGCTCGCTCAGAGGCTGGGCGTCCTCATGTTCGGCAGGGGCCGTATCCAGGGAATCCGTAATCCGATCCCCCTTTGACTTCCGAAAATGGTCAACAAGCAGGTTTCGTGTGATTGTGGTGACCCAGGTCATAAACGCACCCTTACCCGAGTCATAAGTGTTCAGGGTGCGGTACATCTTGATAAACACTTCTTGAGTGAGATCCTGTGCGTTCTCCGCATCCCCGGCAAAGCGGTAGCAGACGTTATAGATCCGCCGGTGATAGCGTTGGACAATCTCTTCCCAAGCCCCGGCGTCGCCACCTAAGCAGCGACGGACCAGCAATCCGACAAGCTGGGCATCATCCAAAACCAACTCCATGTGGGGTTGCGGGACGAATCGCGCGTCCCGACCAAACCCCGGTCGGACCCTTTGTCACGCCTACCGGAAGATCTCCGGATGGGGCTTGATTTGGGGTGGCACGGTGCACTGTGGCGGAGAACCGGGCAGATTTTCGCTGTCAGCTTCCGGAATTGTTGAAAAGAATCAGATTAGTATCACGATATCGCGTGGGAGATACCCCCTCCGTTCCGTTGAAGCGAAAAAGCCCTCTGCGGGACTCGAAACCGTCCACTGAAACAGCACAGCATAACTACGTTTCTGTAGTGGAGGAAGTTCCCCAGAATCATAAAGGTAGCGATTGTAACAGGAGAGATCCCAAGGCTGGCTGATTTGTGAACTTTGCTCCCTTCTCAGTTCCAACTGCGATGTGCTCGTATTTCGCAGAAAACGTGCAATTTTGAACAGACGCGGGATCGGTTTAATCGTTAGATTGGGCAAATCAATAAGGAGAGCGATGTGAGTGAGTCGCCATCCCTTCCCCAGCGTAAGAAGCGTGACGTGTGGCTGACTCCTTTGGTGGTGCAGTTCTCTGGCTCCTGTCGGAGGGCTGCACCGCATCTCCCTCATGCGCCAGTGCAACCCGTTCCTTCGGGTCGGACGGACGCACCGTGTCCTCCAATTGGTCCCAAGGACGACATTGTGGGATGGCCCGTCGAAATGCCCATCGAACTCCCAGATTTCACTGATTACCCGCTCGACTCTCGGGCGAGTTGTTACACTACCGCCTGCGGGCGCGTTTCAAGTTCGCTGCAAAATGTGTGTATTTCGAGGTTACCGGGAGTTGGGGCTGGGTAGCGATTTTGAAGAAACGAAGTGGACCCGGGAGATCGAGGCAGCAGAACATTGGCTCCAGGTTTCGAGGGCCCACCGTTTCACGCAAAGAGGCACTCTGCCGCTCTACATCACGACGAAAACCGCGACCCGCACGCCGGGATGAAGCAAATCGAACAGGAAATACTCCCCATCGATGTAGTCGATGTAGCAATCGTCGGTATACGCCCAACCTGCGGGCCAAGGATCCACTAGTTCAAAGTTGTAGCCGCCGTACTGGAACTGCGGCCGGCCTTGCACGATTACGGTTCGTGCGGTGAAGGTATGACCGCGGCCAAAGTGGGCGCGGAACTTGTCGTCCGGGATGTGCCCGCCTTTGCCCGCTGGCCTGGCGTTCCCCGCGACCGCTCCGCTATCTTGCGACCGGGGCTGTGCGCGATCCATCGGCTGATCACGCCTCTCTTGTTCTTGGGGCTTCATCGCGTCGTGCGACTCTTTTTGATCCTGCTTTTCATCCTGTTTTGCTTCCTGCTTGTCTTGCTTTGCTTCCTGCTTATCTTGCTTGGAAGGTTTGGATTCGTCCTGCTTCGGTTCGGGCGTCGTCTCGGGCCTTGGTTCGGGCCGTGCCTCTTCCTTCTGCATGGGCCTTTCCTGAGGCTTTTCGTCCTGCGCATAAGCCAAAACTGAACACCCCACTACCACCGCCACAAACGCCAGATTTAAAAAACGGGAAGCTTGCATGTACATTCCTCCGATGCAATCCTCTGTGGCTTTGATCGTTGAATCCTTGCCGCCCGTCCACGCAGAGCACGGGTCATGGGATTGCTGAATTGAGATGCGAGGGTGCCTGAAATCCCAATTAAGGGTGAGCTTGTAGACTTTAATCTAAGAAGCTGTAGGGTCGGAGATCCAGGGTTCTATGCTGGAGAGATCCCGAGTGTGGGACGGTTCGCCCCTGACTTGTCTTGCCGGACGGGCGGCTCAATGCTCAAATTTCGCGATGGTGTGCGGACGCAATCTATCACTCTGAGAAACCAAAGGAGCAGGTCAGCGATGAACGAAGTGGAACATGTTCTAGAAATCCGTAACGTGATTGGGGAGGGGCCGGTCTGGCATTCGCAAGAGGGTTATCTGTACTGGGTGAACTTCATCGAGCAGTTTCAAATCCTGCGCTTCTCTCCGCAAACCCGGGCCGTAGAAATATTTGAAACGGGCAAGCCTGTGATGGCGTTGGGGATTCGGAAAGCGGGCGGGTTTGTCGCTGCCACAGCGAAAGGGATTGCCACCTGGGACACGCGACGGAAACTGTTTGAGCCGCTTTGCGATCCACTTGACGGGCGTGAGGGCTACCGATTCAACGATGCGGCGACCGATAGCGAAGGCAGGTTTTGGGTAGGCACATTGAACGATGCCAACCCTCGCGGTCCGGATGGTGAATTGTTTTGTGTTTCGGGCGATGGCTCCAGCCGGGTAATGGATCAAGGAATTACTGTTGCCAACGGAATCGGTTGGAGTCCGGATCGAAGGATCATGTATTTCACCGATTCTTTCCGCTACTGCATCTACGCCTACGATTATGTGGCCGAAACCGGAACGATCGCAAATCGCCGGACGTTTGTGCAGACGAGTCCTGAAGCTGGGATACCAGATGGATTGACGGTGGACAGCGAAGGCTTCGTGTGGAGCGCATACTGCGGAGGCTGGAAGGTCATTCGCTACAACCCGGAAGGTGGGGTGGACCGAGAGTACAAACTGCCCGTAGCCAATCCCACAAGCTGTGCATTTGGGGGCGAGCGACTGGACGAGTTGTACATCACGTCGGCCGCGCTGGGGCTGAGTGAGGAGCAAAAGCGACAACATCCTCAGTCAGGGGACCTGTTTCGTTTGCGAGCGGGCTTTACCGGGATGGATGAGCCGCGTTTTGCGGGATGATGCGATTGCTCGCAGGAGAAGACTTGGGTTTGAGAATTGTTACTGAGTTTTACTGGCGGTGAGGGTGATTCCCGGTAGAGATAAACGCCGTCAGGTTTCGCTCTTTTATCGTTTTCGTCAGTATAGTTTTCGTGAGCTTGCCTTCGCGGCGACCCCAGGGTGATAGAGTCCGCGCCGTCGGAATTGCTCGCGACACCAGGGAGGACAAGATGAAGCTAGTCGAGTTCCACGTTGCCAACAGTGGTGACCTGATTGGGGTCAATCCCGAAAGCGTGTGTCGGATAGGGAAGGGCGTGGCCGCCGGCGCAACCTTTATTCGGCAGGAAGACGGTTCGTCTGTGGAGGTCAGTGAGGATTACGAAACGGTCAAAAAAATGTTGAGCGATTGATTAGCAGACCGACATTCGATTAGGCGCCCTACGCCCCGCCAGTCCGAACCGTGGGACACGTAGATAGAGCCGAGTTGTCGCCTACCATGTGAGGAGTGCCTGAGCCCATCTGTCCAGGAATTGGCCTGCGTGTCCTAGATTAGGCCACTTCGCGGGCCCCGTCCTCGCTGTGAACACGTGAAATCCTAGCACTTACCAGTCCGCCTAAGCTGGCCATAGACATGCACCTGTGGCTCTGTAAATTGCCAAGCCTCCCGCCGGGTGGCGCGTTGTTTCCGTGCGGACACTTCAGGTGAGTGGTGGACGAGCCAGACATAATCCGGGAATTCCTCATCGAAAGCAGCGAGAATCTGGCTCAACTCGAGCAGGAAATCGTTCAACTTGAGAAAGACCCGAAGAACCCCGATTTGCTAGGGAGTATCTTTCGGACCATCCACACCGTCAAAGGTACGGGTGGCATGCTCGCGTTCAGCGGAATCGAGCGTGTGGCTCACCTGTGCGAAAACCTGCTGAGTCAGTTACGAAACGGATTGATCGAGCTTACTCCTGCGTTGGTCTCGATTGTTCTTGAAAGTGTGGACGCGATTAAAGCGGAGTTGTCCGCTATCGAAGCGACGGGGGCGGAACGCGGCACATCGCCTGACGATCTGTTGGCCCGACTAAAAGCGGTCAACGAAGCAAAGGGAAAAGCGCCGTTCGCCAGCGCGCCGCCTCCTGCGACAAAATCCGGACCGACCGCCAAAGATCCCGACACGTCCGGGAGTACAGCACGCACTGTCTCCGATAGCAGCATACGGGTCGATGTCTCTCTGCTTGACCGCTTGATGAACCTGGTCGGCGAGTTAGTCCTCGCGCGTAACCAGATAATCCAGTTTGGCGCGTTGCGAGAAGATTCGGCATTGCACGCTTCCGCGCAACGACTGGACCTGATTACAACCGAGTTGCAGGGCGGCGTCACCAAGACACGCATGCAGCCAATTGGTGTGGTGTGGGACAAGTTTCCCCGTCTGGTGCGTGACTTGGCCGCTGCTTCCGGGAAGTCTATTCAGATCGAGATGGACGGCGCCGATACGGAACTCGACAAAACGATCATCGAGTCCATCAAGGATCCTCTGACTCACTTGATTCGCAACTCCTGCGACCACGGAATCGAAATGCCCGCGGACCGAACCAAGGCGGGAAAGCGAGCGCAAGGCACTATCTCGCTGCGTGGCTACCATGAGGGTGGCCAGGTCAATATCGAGATTCATGATGACGGGGCCGGGATCAGCCCCCAGCGGTTGAAGGAGAAGGCTCTGCAGAAAGGTCTGTTGCGATCAGAACAGGCCGAGCGCATGAGCGAACGCGAGTTGCTGGATCTGATCTTCCTCCCCGGCTTCTCGACAGCAGACAAAGTGACGAATATCTCAGGCCGCGGCGTAGGGATGGATGTCGTCAAGACGAACATTGAGAGGATCGGCGGCACGGTGGATCTGCTCAGCCAAACTGGCCAGGGCACGACCTTCAAGCTCAAGATCCCGCTAACGCTTGCAATCATTCCCGGACTAGTTGTAACGAGCGGCATCGAGCGCTTCGTCATTCCACAAGTCAGCCTCGTCGAGTTGATCGCGCTACAGGGCGAGACGGGAAGAAGTCTTATAGAGAGCGTCCACGGCACGCCGATGTATCGTCGTCGCGGTAAACTCCTCCCCCTGGTCTACCTGAATCATGTTTTGGGAACGGGTGAATGCGACACGCCAGCCGAGTCGATCAGCATCGTCGTCTTACAGGCGGAAGATCGCCAGTTTGGACTGGTCGTAGACCGCATCAACGACACGCAGGAAATCGTGGTGAAGCCCCTTGGCAAACATCTGAAAGGACTCAATTGCTACGCCGGCGCCTGCATCATGGGAGATGGCAGCGTAGCTCTCATCCTTGATGTTACGGGAGTGGCACAACGCGCGAGTGTAATCAGTGAAGACCGTACCCGAGGCCGGGAGAAGATCGCCGAAGCGGTTGCCGGGCCCAGGGAGGAAAAACATTCTTTTCTGCTTTTCGCCGGGCCGGATGGCTCCCGCATGGCGGTACCGCTGGACCTTGTCGCCCGACTCGAAGAACTTCCCAGCGCGCAGATGGAAAAGTCCGGGACGCAGTGGGTGGCGCAGTACCGTGGCGGAATACTGCCCATCGTCCACCTTCGACAGGCATTGCAGGAGCGACGCGTGAAAAAGCGCAGCGAAGCCATGCCCCCTGATCACGCCGCCGGCACGACTCTGCAAGTTGTGGTTTGCACCCACGAGGGCCGCCAGGTGGGACTCTTGGTCGAGCAAATTCTGGACATCGTAGAGGAGTCGGCAGAGCTAAGGTATCCGGCAAGTCGCGAAGGCATCCTCTACTCCGCCGTGATCAACGGCAAAGTTACGGAGTTGGTGGATGTCGCGGCTGTCCTGCGGATGGGCAAAGTCAAATTCTCACATCAGATCCAGCCGGCGGAGGATCGCGCGCAGGTCGCACACTAAATATGGCGACACCTAAACAGTTCTGCAGTTTTTATCTTGACAAGCTGCTCTTTGGCGTTGACTTGGGTCGAGTGCAGGAAGTAATCCGGTCTCTCAATATGACGCGGGTTCCGCTCGCGTCCGATGTTGTGAGCGGACTGATCAACCTCCGCGGCCAGATCGTGACCGCAGTCGATTTGCGCCGCAGGCTGCAATTGGAGCTGCGCTCGTCGACGGTTCTACCCATGAACGTCGTTGTGCGCTCTGTGGACGGCGTGGTGAGTCTGCTCGTGGATGAAATTGGAGACGTGATCGAGGTCGACGACGGCACATTTGAAGGTCCGCCGGAAACGCTGCGCGGTTCGGTTAGAAGCATGATCCTGGGCGTGCACAAGTTGGATAAGAAGTTGATGCACGTCCTCGACACCGACAAGGCGTGCGAGTCGCTCGAAAAAACGGATAGTCAGTAACCAGGTGTCGTAGATCGAGACCAGTGTCGCGGGTTGAAGGTTCGGGTGAATTTTGAGTGTTTCGGAGGGTTTAAGAATGTCTAAGTTAGGTTTAAAAGCGAAATTATGGGCGGCATGTGGATCGCTGCTGGTCATCATAGCCGTCATCTGCCTGGTTAGTTATAGCTCGATTCAGAGGGTGAAAGAGTCATCTGAAATTGTAAATATGAAGGGGACGCAGAGGTTTCTCTCCGTCAAGATCGAATCGATCATCAATGACCAGAAGTCCGAGTACCGAGCATTTCTGCTCATCAATGACCAAAGGGAGATGGATAGATACGCCGCCAACGACATTGCTCTAGCGGATTGTTTTTCGCAACTCGAGGCGATATTGGAGACTGAAGATGGCAAGCGGATGTTTGCCGAGATGCGTCAGGCCTCGAGCGTCTTCCACGGCAACATGGAAAAGGTGGTAGCGCTCCATCGTGCTGGCAAGCAGAAGGAGGTTCTAAGTTTCATGAATGAACCACAGGCCGAGGCGGCGCGTGCGCAACTGAAAAAGAGTGCCGCAGATCTCGTGGCGCTCGCGGTGAAACTCAGAGCCGACGCTCTCGGAGCAGAGTATGCCACTGAATCTCGCACGATCATGGTGGTGCTCACGTTGGGCGTCTTAGGTTTCATCATCGGGGCCACAGTGGCAATTCTCATTACCCGCTCCGTCACGGGCTCCGTGAATCGCATGGTGACGACCATCCAGGAAATCGCCGGCAACAACCTGGCGATTGACGATATGGAAGTCAGCACCGACGACGAGATTGGCAAAGCCAGTGAAGCGCTGAATTCAATGAAGAACAACCTGCGCGAGATGATCCAGGCTATCGCCGGCGTTGCCGAGCAAGTGGCCAGTGCGAGCGAGGAATTGTCGGCAAACAGCCAGCAGATCACTTCCAATGCCGAGGAGACGTCGACCCAAGCCAACGTAGTATCGGCTGCGGGAGAAGAGGTATCGACAAATCTCAGTGTGGTCACTACGGGTTCAGAAGAAATGCTTTCCTCCATCCGTGAAATCGCCAAGAGTTCCAGTGAGGCGGCTCGTGTCGCCAAGGGAGCTGTGGCGGTGGCGGAAAGCACCAACCACACCATTGGCAAGCTGGGAGAGTCCAGCATGGAAATCGGCAAGGTAATCAAGGTCATCACGGCCATCGCGCAGCAAACCAACTTGCTGGCGTTGAACGCGACCATCGAAGCGGCAAGGGCGGGCGAAGCGGGGAAGGGCTTCGCGGTGGTAGCCAACGAGGTGAAGGAACTGGCCAAGGAAACCGCGAAAGCGACCGAGGACATCAGCCGCCGGATTGAAACCATTCAGGCTGACACCAAGGGCTCAGTGCAGGCCATTGGAGAGATCAGTTCCGTCATCAACCAGATCAATGACATCTCGAACACGATCGCCTCCGCCGTGGAAGAACAGACCGCGACGACGAACGAGATGGCGCGGAACATAGCGGAAGCGGCCAAGGGATCATCGGAGATAGCACGTAACATCTCCGGGGTTGCGGACGCCGCCAAGAGCACTTCGACCGGCGCCAGCGAGACGCACACGGCGGCTGCGGAACTGACCAGGATGTCTGCCCAACTGCATGAGCTGATACAGCGGTTCAGGCTTGGGGAACAACCGGCCCGCGCACGGTCTTCGCGCCGCGATCGCGCACTCTCGGGCGGCGCCAATTCCATGGCAGCTCATGCCTGAGTGGTGTGCTGATTCGCGACGGGTCATTAACAGGTTCGAATGACGAGGAGAACACTGGTGGAAGCAAATGGCGTCTCAAGAGCGATGATTGTAGACGACTCGCGGGCAATGCGGAGCATCTTGCGCAAGATGCTCTCCGAACTCGGTTGTGACACCTGCGAAGCCGGGAATGGACAGGAGGCGCTGGCGCTGTTGGAAAAAGAGGGCGCCTCCCTCTCGTTCATGCTGGTCGACTGGAACATGCCGGTGATGTGCGGCATTGATCTGGTCAAAGCGATGCGCTCCGATCAGCGCTACTCATCGATCACTCTGATCATGGTGACCACTGAGACGGAAATCGAGCGGATATCCCAGGCATTGGAAGCGGGTGCCAACGAATATGTCATGAAGCCGTTCACGAAGGAGATGATCGGCGAAAAATTGCAGCTTCTCAACCTGGTGCGATGAGCATGCAAACCTCATATAACTCCAGAGCGCTCCAACCCGGTAATCGTATCCGCGTGGTCGTCGTCGATGACTCCGTGGTGATCCGCTCGTTGGTGACGCGCGCGTTCCAAGACCATCCGCGCATCGAAATCGTGGGCACTGCCCCCAATGGCTCGATTGGCCTCGCCAAAGTTGCGCAGCTTCAGCCCGACGTTATTACGCTCGATATCGAGATGCCCGGGATGAGCGGCCTCGAAATGTTGAGGAAGCTCCGCGAGAAATGTCGCGAGCCGTTCGTGATCATGTTCAGCACCCTCACCGAGCCGGGAGCCCTTGCCACTCTGGACGCATTGATGCTGGGTGCGGACGACTACATTACAAAGCCTTCCAACTCGGGGTCTCTGGCCGAGTCCGTCGCAACCTTGAGAAGTGAATTGGGGGCAAAGATCCTTCAATTCGTCCAGGTCGGACGAACTTATTCGGCACCGGCTTTACCCTCCACTCCTCCGCTGCCGATCGCACTCGCCCCACCATCGCGGGGATCCCGTGCGGTGCTCGCAATCGGAGTCTCAACCGGCGGCCCAAATGCCTTGTCAACGATCGTTCGCATGCTCCCTAAGTCATTCTCCTTGCCCGTTTTGATTGTCCAGCACATGCCTCCGCTTTTCACTCGACTGCTGGCGGAACGCCTGCAAAAGCTAACACCGTTGCTGATCGAAGAGGCCACGCACGGTTGCACAGTCCAGGCAGGAAAGATCTTAATCGCGCCAGGCGGTTTTCATATGAGAGTGGGGAAGACTGCTCAGGACGTAATCGTACTGCTCGATCAGTCGGAGCGGAGAAACTCGTGCCGCCCATCCGTCGACGTACTGTTCGAATCGGTAAACAAGGTTTACGGAGACACGACCATTGCCGCCATCCTGACCGGGATGGGACAAGACGGGTTACAGGGAGTCCAGGCTCTCAGAGCGAGCGGAGCATACATCATTGCGCAGGATGAAATGTCGAGCGTGGTCTGGGGCATGCCCGGTTTTGTAGTTCGAGCGGGATTGGCGAATTCGGTTGTACCGCTGGATGGCGTCGTGCCCGAGGTCCTCAAACAGTGCGCCATTGGCGCCAGCCTCTCGGCCCGTGGGGCGAGCCAATGAGCACCGGAACTCTCAAGGGAACTCTAGCGGCAGAGCTTACGCCGCAAAACTACCGGTACCTGCAGGACCATCTCTACCAGGAGTCCGGAATCGTGCTTGACGCCAATAAACACTATCTGGTCGAGAGCCGCCTGATTCCGGTGTTGCGCGGCCGAGGCTTAAGCAGCCTCAATGAACTCTGCGCTTTCCTGCAGAAGAACAATCGCGACAGTTTGCACCGCGAGGTGGTCGAAGCGATGACGACGAATGAGACATCATTTTTTCGTGATTCCGCTTTGTGGCAAGAACTGAGAAATTCGATCATGCCGGAATTGATCGCGCAACGAAAAGATGTCCGCCGCTTGCGGTTCTGGTCCGCCGCCTCTTCCGGAGGACAGGAAGCCTATAGCCTCTCCATGCTGCTGCAGGAAATGGGCCTCGGAGGGTGGGATATCAAGATTCTGGGAACCGACCTGTCCAGGCCAGTATTGGAGAAGGCCACCGATGCTCGCTATTCCCAGCTCGAGGTCGGACGCGGACTGCCGACTCCTCTGCTGCTCAAATACTTTGAACGCGAAGGGCTGCAATGGCGAGTGAAACAGGAAGTAAGGGGTCGAGTACAGTTCCAACCGCTTGATCTCCGGCAACCACTTCGCACTTTCGGGCCTTTCGATGTGGTTTTCTGCAGAAATGTCCTTATCTATTTTGACGTACTGACCAAGCAGAAAATCTTGACGGAGATCCGAGGGACTATTTTTCGCGGGGGCCATATGGTGCTCGGCAGTGCGGAGACAACGCTCAATCTGAACTTGGATAATTCCTTTGAACGCCGACAAATCGGCCAAGCCACTTTCTATCGCATGCAGTGAGAGGAACAAAAATGGGCCAATTGGCGACGATCTACAAAGAAGGAATAACGAGCATCGTGGTTGATTTGTTTCGGACCATGATGACAACCGAGGTTTCTCCCGTGCCATCAGAACGGCACTCGAGCCATGGCCAACTTACGGCGTTGGTCGCTTTTGGCGGAAACTGGAAAGGAGTTCTGGAGTTCGAATGCGGTTCCGCCGAGGCGATTCAGTTCGCGCGCCGTTTCATGCAGAACGATGAGTATCACGAAGTCAATGATGACGTGCGCGACGCGCTGGGAGAATTCGCCAACATCGTCGCGGGAAATCTTAAGGCTCTCATGCTGGGGAAGATGACTCTATGCACTCCCTCTGTAATTGAGGGTAGCGATTACTCCGTTCGGATCTGCGGAGGGTCGATCGTCGGAGAGAGCTGGTTTTCGACGGAAGCCGGCAGTTTCGCGATCCGCCTGATCGAGGATATTGGAGTCCGGGAGGGTAAGAATTGAGCATATTGATTGTGGATGACAGCAAGGCGATGCGGATGATCGTACGCAGGGCGTTGCACCAGGCGGGCTTTCATCAAGATCTCAAGGAAGCCGCGACAGGGGCCGAAGCACTGGAAGTCGTTGAGTCCGGCGGGATCGAACTTGTCCTCTGCGACTGGAACATGCCGGGCATGAACGGATTGGAATTGCTCGAGAAACTGAAAAGCCTGGGTCGCACGGTTAAGTTGGGCTTCGTAACATCTGAATGCGCAACCGACATACAAATGCTTGCCCGGCAGTCTGGGGCGCTGTTCTTCATTACGAAGCCGTTCACACCTGACGCATTTCTGAGCGCTTTGGAGCCAATTATTGGAAGGTGATCGCAATTGGAGGGGAACTGCGTTCGTGACCGTCCCGAAGAACAGGAGAACGATGTGAGTGTACCTTTCCACGCCGAGAAAATGGGTAGGCTGTTGAGTGACCTTTTAGGCCGCCCCGTCAGCGCCAAAATCGGGCCCGTTACCTCAGCTGCCAGTGATCTCCCGATCGTTGCGTCCTACGCGATTGACAATGGGGATCTAGCGGCGGTTTGCATTTGCGATTTGGAATTCGCGCTTAACGGCGGGGCCGCGCTTTGCTTGATTCCGGCGTGCGAGGCCGCAACTAATTTGAAAAAGAAGCACCTGGATCCCCTCCTGTTCGAAAACTTCAAGGAAATCCTCAATATCTGCGCCCAGCTTTTTGGAGGCTCCAACACACAGCGAGTCAAACTCGTGTCTGTCCACTCGAAAGCCAGCGAGGCTCCGGAGACAACAAAGAAGTTTATGGAACAAACCCGGATGCGCCGGGAAGCTCAAATCTCCATTGCGGGTTACGGCGAAGGCAGAATTACTGTCTTTTGCTAGGCGATGACTTACGGCGCGCCCAGCGTGAACCTCCAACACAATGGACAATCCGTCGAATGTCGCCGGAAGATTTTGCTTTCGATCCGGTTTCCCCCCTTGCGCTCTAGACCTTGATACCGCGAAAAGAGGAAATTCGACCGATTCGAGGCGGTCTGGCCTCAGTACAAAGTTAGTACAATCGGGTCGCTGAAATGGAAGTTGCCAGCATTTCTGGGGGTAAAAATGGCTCCTCAGGTAGGACTCGAATCCACCTGAAAACGTCAATCCAAGGACTTACGCAGCACGGACGGCAGTCTAAGGACGTTGAAGTAGCGGGTAGTTCACGTTAAGTGATTGCAAAGTGATTGCAGATTTTCGGATGGTGAGCTGAAGCGATTCGAGCCCCCACAACTGAAGTCAGATTATTCAAAGTAGGTTGTTGAGTATATACAACAACTTCACAGGTCTTGCGTGGTTGCGTAAGAATCTTAGAGTGCCCCCGATTCGCCTATCTTGGGCTCGGTTCTCGAGCCGGAGCGCGTGCAACAGAAAATCGCCCCTAAAAACTAAACCAGATAGTATCGCGCTTGCCGATCAGGCACAGCCGTTCCGTTTTGATGACAATGCGGGCACGCGTTATCCTTCAAGAGTTCGTGCACGTGGCGAACCGCGTTGAGGGTTGCCGAATATTTCTCGTCTTCTTCAGGAAAGACGCGATCTGCAGGTAACCATTCCTGGAAACGCAGGTTCGTCATTGCTTTCGCAAAGCTGGGACGAACACTGCACAGCAGCACGGTTGTCCCCTCCTTCTCCATTTCACGGAGAAAATGCTCGAAGCGCTCCAGCGCAACCATGTCGGGATTGCGTGTGCGCTTGAGGCGCAGAACAACGAAATGGATGTTTTCGTCTTTCGTGCGGCGTTTGAGTTCTTCGAAACAACGATCGAGTTCCGGAGCGGCGCCAAAAAAGAGCTCACCCTCGAGGTCATAAAGCAACATCGCCGTGCAAGCCGGATCTTCCTCCAGACGTTCCCGCACCACACGCTCATCGCTGACCACCAGTTCGGACCACCGAAGCAAGGCGGCGCGCGGAACAAACAACAAGAAGGAAAGAGCCACGCCAATCAGAATCGAGAATTCAACGCTGATGAAGACAGCGGAGAATGCCGTCACGAAAACCAGGCCCGCATCGTAACGCGAAGCTCGAATGGCGTAAGTCAGGCGTTTCCAATCGATGAGTCTGGACGCGGTTACGAGCAATAGTCCGGCCAGAGCCGCGTTTGGAATGAACCGCGCGTACGGCGCGAACGCGACAACGACCAGAGCTACGGTTCCCGACGCGATCACACCGGAGACACGGCTCACCGCTCCCGCTTGAAAGTTAATCGCCGAACGCGTAAGTGAACCAGAACCAGGCAGGCATTGAAAAAATCCACCTGTAAGATTGGCCAAGCCTTCAGCGAGGCATTGGCGATTGTAGTCGAGCTGCTGGCGGGTATAGGTGGCGATGGACTTCGCAATAGCGAGAGCTTCCAGCAATCCGAGAAAAGCGATGGCCAGCGCGCTGCCCGACAGTTTCTTGATCCACCAGAACTTGATCTCGGGAACGCGCGGGAGGGGAAGGCTGCGAGGCACACTGCCCACCACGGATACCAGCGTCTTGCCATCCAGCGAGGGCTTGGACCAGCCGAACCACGCGGCTACAATCGAGGCCACGATCAGGGCCAACAGCATGTCGATTTGTGGAAAGTGGTACTTCCGCGCGAGTTTTCTGAGGATGACGACAACGACAATCGTTCCCAGACCAAGGCCGAGGGCGCGCGAATCCACGTGGCCACCAGTGAGCGTTAGCCAGATGCGGTAAAGCACGTGTTGCTGTCCGGTGCCGCGGTCACGCAGGCCGGTCAGGTTGCCGAGTTGACTGAGCCCAACCAGTGCGCCCGCTCCGGCCATGAAGCCGATTACGACCGATTCGGAAATGTAGCGAGTGAGATCGCCGAGTTTGAAGACTGCGATCAGGATCTGAATCGTGCCGATCATGATGCCCAGCAGGAAAGTGGCCTGGTAAGCGTCGAATCGAGCATCGGGATCAAAGAAAGCGAGAGCGCTGAAAACGACTAGCGAAATGGCGTTGGTGGGCCCGTTGATCAGGTGAGACGACGACCCGAAGATCGACGCGACCAGCGTCACGACGATGGCGGAATATAAGCCGAAGCGGGGATGATCCCTGCGATGAGCGCATAGGCCATCGCCTGGGGTAAGGAAATGGCCGCGACTGTTACTCCGGCCAAAAAATCCTTGCGTCCGCGATCCCATGAATAGTCGAGCCTCATCGGGTTTCACCTTTTACCGGATGAATGACGTCGAAAATGCCATTGTCGGCAAAGAATTTCTGCTGTGCGTCGTCCCAATCCTTGGCGAGGATGGTGACTGCAAAGAGATCGATCTGGGGCAAACGGTCGGCATGTTTCTTGAGTATCTCCGGATTAATGGGCCGGTAGCCGTGCTGCGCGATGGTCTCTTGCCCCTGGTCGGTATAAAGAAATTCGAGGTATGCCTTGACGTAGGCCTCGGTCTTTCGGCGGGCGACATTGACGTCAACCCAGGCCACGCTCGGTTCCGCGCGAATGCTGACGGGTGGAATACGATCTCCACTTCGCCTCTGTATTGCTGCGCTTCCAGTAGAGCTTCGTTTTCCCACGTCAAATGCACGTCGCCAAGCTTTTCTTGGGTGAAGGTGTTGGTGGAATCGCGCGCACCCGTGTCGAGCACGGGCACGTGCTGATAAAGCTGCTTCAAATATTCCAGCGCCTGGGCCTCGGTGCCTCCGCGCGAGATTACCGAACCCCATGCCGCCAGGACACTCAGCTTTCCATTTCCCGAAGTCTTCGGATTCGGCGTGATCACGGATACACCGGGCCGGACCAGGTCAGGCCAATCCTTGATGGCTCGGGGATTTCCTTTGCGGACGACAAAGACAATCGTCGAGGTGAAGGGCTGAGAATGATTGGGCAATCGACTCGCCCAGTCTGCGGCGATGAGCCCACGCTTGCGGAGAGCATCTACGTCCGAAGATAAGGCTAGCGTAACGACATCGGCGGGCGCGCCATCAATCACCGCGCGTGCCTGTCGTGAGGAGCCGCCGTGAGACTGCTGGATGGTTAACTTCTTGCCAGTCTCCTGAAAATATCTGGCGACGAACTGCTGATTGATGTCCTGGAACAGTTCCCGCGTAGGATCGTAGGAGAAATTCAACAGTTGTGTCGAAGCGTCGCCCGCCACATTTCTTGCCACCACAAGAGCGATTGCGATGGCAACGGCGGCGAGAGCCATTGCGTTAAGCCACGATGTGCGCATCAGCCGCGAGCCCGATCGAGGAGTAGGACCACTCGACTAGCAAAAAAAGACATTGGCCCGGACATGGATGATGGTTGAGGGAGGCACAAATACCCCCACAGGGATTTTGGGGATTATAAAATGGTATGTCTATCTATAAAATAGACAATGTCAAGCCGAAGGCTAGACAGCCCGGCTGAAGTTCACCCACGCATCGGACCGCTGCTCCGGCTCGGGCTCGCTTTCGCCAGCCTCCAACATGCGGACGACTCCGCGCAGGTTCTCCCAAGCCGCCTGGTTCAGCGCCGGGTCGGAACTGACCAGATCGCGAATCATGTCCCAGGCCGCAACGTTCAGAGCGCCCTCCGGCGAAAGCCCCAATGCCAGCGAGACGGAGCATTGCGGGCAGAAAACAATACGCTGCGCCGCCGATTTCTGCCGCGGCTTGATTCCCACTGTCTGAGCGAACATGTAGATGGCTACGAATTTTCGCCCCGATTCAAGTTGGCGATTACAGCGCAAACAATGCACATTCTCCAAGGTGTTTTCCCGGGGCCGATTTCGGCCAATGAAATACGATTACTTTCTCCAAACAGCTACCTCGGACGCAAGTATGTAGAAGGATTCCCGCAAGAAACTGGGCGGCAGGGTCATCGGAGGGCTGACAGAAAGCGACGCGTGAATTGGACTGCCTTAGACCCAGGACAGATTGCGTTTCACGAACCATTTTCCCAATGGCGTCCTGGTTTTCAGGTATTGCTTGCTCTCGAAATACGCCCGGTACGATGCGCGCATGCTGGCCAAATCCAAAGAGCGCGAAGCTCTCGTGTTGCGTTCATACCCAAGGTTGTCCAGAGTGTCCCCGGTTAGCGTTTCAAGCACCGCCAACTCCGACGAAGACAGATCGGTCTTCCACCGGCCGATCGGACTTCGCTCCTCGCCGTTAAACGCCGTATTGGGCTTACTCACCGACCCGATTCCCACTTCGGTGATTCGGTCATAGTCCAGATCGTGATCCACAAACGGCTCCAGGTTCTTCAATACCTCCGCTGGCTTATTCACGAGATCTTCATAGCGTACTTCGAGGTAGTCTCCGCCGAGCGTGCGCCCAGCCTGCCGTCCCTTGTTTACAATCCATTCCCAATAAATGCCCGCTGCCATGGCTGCCCGCCTGCGGTCCCATGGGAAGCGTCGAATTTGCGAAAGCTTCTCCCATGACAACGCCACGTCCCGGCCATCGCGAATCACGTGAATGATGAGCGCGTTGGGGATGGTCTCTTTAATGCGCCGCATGTAGAGGAGGTGTTCGGGCGTGGTCTCAGCCCATCGTTGTACGCCCTGCTTGCGACACATCTCCTCCATGAGAATGCGCAGGAAGTCTCCACCGTTTTGGCACTCCGCCATGATCCGGGGCTCAATCTCCCCGGGTTCGAGGCCGGAACGCTCATAAAGACGCGTACCATACCAGGCATCGAGCATTCTGCGCTTGTTCCGAGGCCTGCTGAGCGGGCGGAAACGCGGCTCAAAGAGAGTGAGGATCTGTGATTCCATGCGGTAGACGGCAAAATTCCCCGACGACAGAAGCATGTGGTAGAGCAGGGTCGTGCCGGACCGGCTGCAGCCGATGACGAAGACGGGCGCCGTGGTCCGCGCCCGGGGTAGCGACATGGCAGTGACGATTGTTTGATTGTCTACTAAACTGATAGACATAGAGGTAAACTATAGCAGGAAGCGCGCGCGTTTACGAGTCTTTTATTAACGGAATGTTACTAGAGTGGGCTACTGTCCGTGAGGGGTTCATAAAATGCAGTGAGTTCAACCCGCAACATTCAAGGGGACGAGAGCTGTGCGGGTTCAAAAGGGCGAGCCAAGGCTTCTAGGCAACTATAAATACACTAGTAAATACATCGACATAAATGTAATAATGAGAATTGTTAAGAGATGATGAAAGCGCCGTCAAATATTAGTGAAATAATTGAGGAGCCGATGGCGCTAGCCGGGTCCGGGAACACGACCCAAAAAGCAGGGAAGTCCCGAGCGAAAGCGCCAGTCTTTATAATAGGATGCCACCGTTCGGGTACGGCCCTACTCTACGATAGCCTCCTTTCTGCCGGTGGATTCCCCCTCTTTCACGCCGCACCCTACGTTCACACCGCGCTGCTTCGAATCTGTGGGAACCCGTCGGTGCCGCGCAATCGTGAAAAGCTGATCAAGCTCTGGTTGCGCAGCAAAGCCTTCCGCCGAACCGGCCTCGCTCCTGACGATCTGCGCTCCCAGCTTTCGGAAGAATGCAAGAGCGGTGGCGACTTCTTGCGCATTGTCATGGGAGAACTCGCTCGCCGTGCCGGTGTTCAACGCTGGGCGGTCCGGGATTGCGACAACATCATGTATATGCCGGCCATCAAACGGGAGATTCCCGACGCCCTGTTTGTCCACGTGGTTCGCGATGGCCGCGACGCGGCGCTCTCGATGAAGAAGCAGCACGGAGCTCCTCCCCGTTTCTGGGCTCGAGATCGAGAGCTGTTTGTGTGGGCGTTGCTTTGGCAATACACGGTTCGCAAGGGCCGGCATTACGGACAGAAGTTTCCCAATGACTACATCGAAGTGCGTTACGAAGATCTGGTCCTGCATCCTCAAAAGACCTTAAGCGTTCTGGGAGAGTTCCTGGATCACGACCTTGATTACGCGCGCATTCAGAGGACACCCCTTGGACACGTCGTCTCTCCGAATACGGTCTGGAAGGAGGAGTCCAGCGCGGGCGCGTTCAATCCCGTCAACCGCTGGAAAACCAAGCTCTCTCCGCCTGAGATTCAGAAATTAGAAGCAGCGATTGGAGACTGTCTCGAGGAGTTTGCTTACCCTCTTACGACGGAACGCGGGAGTTCCGTTCGACTGGATCCGAGCCTCCGCCTGATGCGAATCCTCTATTCCTGGTATTTCGGAACCAAGTTGTTTCTGCAGTCCAAAACATTGCTCGGCCGGCTGGCGAAGGGTACCAGGCTGGAACTCTCAGATCCTGTCTCAGAATGAGGTCGAACCAGGTGCACATACATCGCGATTCAAGAATTTGGGTGGTTATAGGTTCAGACGGCAGATGACGCCTCCTACGAGCAGAAAAGTGATTTGCACGGTCGGTCCATCTTCGCTGAAGCCGCGAGTGATCCGGTCGCTTGAGCAACTCGGCGTCAGCCTGTTTCGCATCAATCTCTCGCATACACCGATTGAGGGAGTGCGACCGGCGATCGCCTTCCTGCAAGAGCACAGCAAGGTGCCGGTATGTCTCGACAGCGAGGGAGCGCAGGTCAGAACCGGCAAGTTCGCATCCCCACCCACGAATTTGAGAAAAGATAGTCTGGTCCAGGTTCACCGGCATTCCATATCAGGCACGGCACAGAAATTCAATTTCACTCCCGTCTCCACCATTGAACTTTTAGAACCCGGAGACCTCATCACCATTGATTTTCATTCCGTAGTTGCGGAAGTGATGGAACTGGAAAGCGATCGGGCGGTACTCGCAGTACGCAAAGGTGGACGTGTCGGTAGTTACAAGGCCTGCAATGTGCATCGGGAGATCGAACTCCCGGCCATCACACCCAAGGACCGCGAGGCGATTGAGATCGGGCGGGAAATGGGCGTCGACCATTTCGCGCTCTCCTTCGCGAATCGGCCTAAAGATGTCCGTGAGATGCGAGAGCTCATCGGGCCCGGCGCCACGCTGATTTCAAAAATAGAGTCTCGCAGTGGAATTACGAATCTGGAAGAGATCGCCACACTCTCCGACGCGATCTTAATCGACCGCGGCGATCTTTCACGGCAGGTGCCGCTGGAAGAGGTCCCCCGACGCCAGAAGGACATAATCGGCCGCGTAAGAGCCGTCGGGCGGCCAGTCTACGTTGCCACCAATTTGCTGGAGTCGATGGTCCACACCCCTGTACCGACGCTGGCGGAAATCAACGACATCTACAACACGCTGGACGACGGCGCCGACGGCCTCGTTCTGGCGGCGGAAACTGCTGTGGGCAAGTTTCCCGCCCAATGCGTCGCCATGGTGACCAGGGTTATCGCGGAGTTCGAACGCACTGAGAGGATCGCGACGTAGGAGTGGGTCTTTGCCAATGCGTCGCGCCTACATCAGCAGTGTGGCGCATCCGGCCAACAGCAGGGCGATTGCCCATACCAGATCGAAATTCACCCACCTGTTCGTGAGCGGTCCTAGGCCTGAATTTTCATAGGTTTCAAATACCAGCAAGGCCAGCGCGCCAGCTACCACCAGCAGGCTGATGGTGTGTACCAAGACTGCCAGTGCAATCTTTGACATTCCTATAGCCATGGACGGCATGAGTGTGCCTCCCGCCATCCTGTGAGTCATTCCGCGCATCGGCTGAGCCAGCAAAACCGGCATGAGCATTAAACCTGCGCCGTGGCCCGAGGCCATCAGGAAAGACCAGACAAAAAGGTCTCTCCATCCCACTCTCATGCCCGCTCCGCGCGGATGACTCGCGCGGAACAACCGATATATGCCGGTCGCGAAAAGAATAATGGCAACTGCCAGTTTGATGCTGCGAAAAGGAAGAAAATTCTGGATGAAACGCAACAAGAGGATCGTCAGCGTGATCGCGGTTGCATGTCCTGCTGCGATTGGCCACAGAGCGGCCAATACCGCGCCTCGGCGCTTTTCCTGTAGTCCCAGCGCCACCGCAAACACCCAGCCCATGGCCGGATTCAGTCCATGGTATGCACCCAGGAGTGCCAGCGTTGCCCACGGCCATGCGTTATTCATGAGGCGCAGTATTCATGAGTCACAGCATTCATGGGTAACAGTAAAAATCCGACGATGCGTCGCCGCCTTGGAGTCTGACCTGGTGCGGACGCCGCTTGCCGAAGTCCACGAACAGGCGCGGGTCGAGTTCAATCTTGCCAGTGTCGGCGATATCGAGTTTCACCATCCAACCGTCGATGCCGTCCGGGTAGAACTGCTCGTCCCACGAACGATAAAGCGAATTCGTGAAGTAGACGCGCCGGCCGTCGCGGCTGATTTCCACCATCTGCGGGCCGCCGTTCAACGGTTTATCCGGTTGGGTGGGATGGGCCGTTCGTCGCACGATTCCCCCGATGTGAACCGAGCCGTTCAGTTTGGGGTGAAACGGATCCGAGACATCATACTGCCGCATCTCTCCGGTACCCCAGCACGAGGCGTAGAGAAACTTATCGTCTACGGAGAGGTTGATATCAGTGAGCAGCGGAGGCACGGCCTTGAAGCCCTTGAGTAGCGGCGGCAGTTGATCCGCGTCGGCGGGTTCAGCGGGAATCTCAATGACCTTGGTGACAGCAAACTTGCCGTTCGTGCGATGCCACAACCAGATCGAACTGGACAGGTCCTTTAGCGATGTCACCACGCCGGCAAACCCGTAAGCTTCCGTCGGATCGTGGGCGGGACGCAGTTCGAGCACCATCTGCTGCTCTGCTCCCAAGTCGAGACTCTGCAGGTGATGCCGCTTGCGGATATCCCAGAAATGAAGGCTGTGCCCATATTTTCCGGCGAGTAATAACTCCGGGTTCACGCCGTTCTCTACCATGTTTGGTGTTCCCCATTCACTGGTCACTGCTATGTCGTGCCCCAGGTGCCAGCCGAAGTCGTAACTGAAATACTGGGAGCCACGATCGATTTCCCAACGGCCCAGTGGCTCGAAGCTGGAATGATCGAGCGCAAAGATGCCCCCGGGGCCTTCGCCATTCGGCGCTCCCAGAGCGCTGACATAGATAGCGTCAGGTCCGCAATGCAGAGTATGAGGACGGCTGTATCCGGTGCGGTCTGCCACTTCCTGAGCCTCGATGACTTTGACAATCTCCGGATGTTTGGGATCGGGCTTGGTATCGAGCACATGAATGCGCGACGAGCGCAGGCCCGGAACGATCAGATATCGTCGTTCGACATGCGGGTGAGGAGCATAGGGACACAGCGCGGAACTGCACGCGTTCCATCCGAAATGGTGCAACTCGTCGCCGACGTTGGGCATATCAACGCCACCTACGATTTCTCCATAGTGTTTGGACTTGGGGTCAATATCTACCACCTGGAGCGCGTCCGCCTGGTTGCCACCGTTTGCACTGATGGCCGCCACGTAGGCCAGTGTTTCGGGCGGCGCTTGGCTGGCGAGTTTCGGCGAAGCG
>Ga0182030_10007761_pt1 | contig 22335 bp, 9 predicted proteins | sample 812S3MmetaG_FD_121299 | JGI IMG/M metagenome (GOLD analysis project Ga0182030, IMG submission 121299) | Permafrost microbial communities from Stordalen Mire, Sweden - 812S3M metaG (Illumina Assembly) | ecosystem: Environmental > Terrestrial > Soil > Wetlands > Permafrost | place: Sweden... | reverse complement strand
GGTGGTGGCGTTGGTCAGAACGACCGCCGCATTGGTGCTGCCGGCAGTGCCAATATCAAAATTGCCCGCGATATTGTTGGTCTGGCCGGCGCCCGGGCCGTTGAAGAGCACCGTTCCTTGCTCCACAGTGAATCCGAGAACATCAGAAAGGGTATTGCTCCCGACCGTCGCATACGTCAGTTGCGCCGGCCCTGCTTTGGTGAAACCGCTGCCCAAAGCGGCAATGACCGATCCGCTCAAGGTCAGGTTATTTTCAGTGTCAATATCGACTGTGCCATTGGTGTTTTGTTCAGCGTAACCGCGATTGATTGAAACAGCGGGACCGGTATAGCTCAACGTCCCGCCCGCCAATACCAAATTGGTCGGATTGGAGGACGATGCGCCAATTGCGCTGGGCGAACCTCCATTGGCCAGACTGGCCACAACGAGGGTGCCAGCGTCAAGGATGGTGGGGCCGGTGTAAGCGTTGCCGCCGGTATTGAGAATGGAAACAGTGTTGGATCCTTCCAGGACCACTCCAGTTGTTCCGCTGATTGTGCCCGAGCCAGTCAAAGTGTAATTCGTCAAGGTATTGTTAAACGTGACGCTGCCGGGCTGGACAGTGGTGGCCAGGCTTACGGTCGTCGTGCCTGTGGCAGTGTCGTCAAACAACACCGGTTCGCCATCGTGATAAGTTGTGGGACTGGCAGTGATCAAGTCGATCCAGTTTGCCGTCGTATTAATATCCCAGACTCCGCCCGTGACATTGCCGTTCCAGCGCGGCGCACCGGCGCCAGTGATGACAAGGGAGATGAGTCCGCCGCTATTGGTCAGATAGCCTGACTCACCCGGAGGAATGCTGCCCAGGACGAAGGTGCCCGTTCCGGCCGGGCTGCCGTATTGGATCAACGGAATTGAGCCAACCGCCACCGGCACGGAGGACTGGATATTGACCGTGACAGTGCCGTTGGCAGTCAAAGCACCGGTGACATCGATCGGGGCTGCACTGGGAATTCCGAACGTGTTGAGATTCACTGTCAAAGTGCCCGGCCCAGCAAAGGTGAGGCTGGAGGCAAAGAGTTGAGCGTTCGAGGAGGCGACCTGCACATTCAAGGCCGCTCCGTTGGACACGGAGTAACTGCCTGCGCCAGTGGAGGCCGTGGTGGTGGTCAGAGTTCCGGCATTGACTGCGGTGGGGCCGAGGTAGCTGTTGGCCCCGCTCAGCGTCAGGCTGCCACTGCCAATTTTCACAATCCCTCCGCCCCCGTTGTCCGTCAAAGCTTCCGGAATAGTGACCGTGTAGCCTTGCGTATCAAAGGTGACGCCGCCGGCTTGCAGGCTGGCAACGTTTAGATTGTAGATGAAACTGGAGCTGTTGCCCGAAGCCTGGATGGTGCCGCCGTTTAAAGCAAGAGTGCTGTAACTGGCCACCGGTTGCGCGCTGTGAATTGTGCCGACCGACAAGAAACCGCCATTCAGGGTCAATGTGGCATTAATTCCGCTACCCTCGCAAATGATGAGATTTCCCAAATAATTTGTCCCGCCGCTGAAATTCCAGGTGGAGTTGGCTACTTCTCCCAACCAGAAATCGGTTGTTGTATTGGTAATCATTCCTCCTGTCTGATTGATCGTCCCGGTCCCGGCGCTACCGGTTGAACCACCTGCGCCAACGTCGAAATGATCGTTGCCGGTGTCCGTCTTGACAATCATTCCTCCAGACATGTTCAAGGTGCCGGGGCCGCCGCGTCCAATCGTTATCCAACTGTTACAGTAGAGCGCGCCCGTCCCGCTCAGATTATACGTGCCTGTGCCGCCCGCAGTTTCCGGAACGGCGAGCAGGCCATTGCCCACGATATTTATGGTGCCGCCCGACTGGTTGAGCACGCCGACGCCGCTGCCTTGAAAGCCGGTCCCGACATCAAGATACCCGCCGCTGCCGCCCGCGTTCAAAGTTCCGCCCGTCATGGTCATTGTGGCGGTTCCGCCGGAGCGGCCCAGCACGAACCAATTCGTGCAACTGAAAGTGCCGCCGCTCAGGTTATAAAAGGCGTTCTGGGAAAGCGTGCCCTGACCAATCCAGACTTGCCCGGTGCAGATTACGGTGCCGTTGGTTTGGGTCATGGTGCCGCCCTGGCCGTTGCTGCTGACAATAAAATTCTTGGCGTTGCCGGCATTGATGGTGCCCCCATAAATATTGAGATAGCCGGTGCCTGATTCGCCCACGGTGACGCCATCAGGGGTATTGAGGATCGCATTGCTCATGATGGTGTAGTAACCCACCGAACCGGCGTTGAGTCCCATTCGAAGCCAGCCGCCTTGAGTCACACCCAGCGTAACAGTTGAGCCGCTCTGCAGAAAGGCGCCCGAGGCACTGATGCCATCCCTGAAACCGTTGAACGTAAAGGCCGGGTCATTGGCAGTGATTTGACAAACATTGTTGGAGCCGGTGTCATTATTGGCAGCATAGCCGCTAATTGGAACCACGCCCAGATTCCAGTTGGCCGCGACGTTGAAATCGCCCGTTCCTCCCTGCCATAAGTCCTGTGTTTGTGCGTGGGCTGCGACCGAACCAACAGTCAGGACAGCCAAAATCAAGCGGGTGAGAATTCTATTCTGCGTCGATCGTTGGGAGTTTTTCATATCATTTCTTTGAGGTTTCATTTTCTGAACTCGCACTTTTGCGCTGGCGACACCAAGCCGGTGCGATTTCAGTCATCATTGGGGACATAGATCAATAACGTAGCAGATCATTTCGGCCTTGTCATGTGGCATAAAATGGCCACACGCGCGGCCAAAGTTCCAACCGCAAATGCAACGCAATCGATTGATTGACAGCGTGTAACGATGTAAACCGCTTCTTCAACCCCGCGCCTCGGACCAAAAAAAAAGGGCGTCCTCGAAAGGACGCCCAATCCCATTTTCCGCAATGAATTACGGAACCCTAACCTGGAAGAACATGGCCGGGATGTTGGTCACCGGTATGGCGTTGGAGAATCCGCCACTGCCGTTGAACGTGCCCGTCGTGTTCGTGACCCATTGGGCCAAAGGCGCCCCGACATTGGTCGAGCTGAGCACCGTGTAACCGGCACCCGCCGTGCCGCCGCTGCCCGTCAGGATCAGATCGCCACCGGAATAGCCAGGCGGATTAACCACTGGCGCGCCAGCTATACCCGTGGACGTGATGGTCAGCAACCCGCTGGTTGGGTTGAAGGTGCCGGCGCCGTAAGGCAGAATGGTGACGGAACTGAAGTTGTTGCTCCCCGAAGCGGACGCGTGGAACAGTTGAAACACGCTGTTCAGCACCAGCGGAGAGCCGCTGATATTGGTCACGACCAGCGCGCCGCCATAACTGACACCAGTCAATCCCGCAATTTGATCATTGCTTGAAGGAGTGATTTTCATGGTCGTGGTGCTGCCGGCTGCCAGGGTCAATGTATTGTTGATGTAGGTCGTCTGGATCGAACCCGTATCGGCAGCGAGCGTGGCGCCAGAGGCAACCTTCACCGGGCCGGCGATGCTGCCCGACGCTCCCACTTCCAATGTGCCGGCGCTCACCAATGTGGTGCCGGTGTAGGTGTTCGCGCCGTTGAGCCAGAGCGTTCCACTGCCCAGCTTGGTCAAGCCTCCGGCGCTGATGCCGTCAGTGACCAACGGAGCGAGGACTTCGATGCCGTAGCCGTTGTCGTCAATGATTGCGCCACCCGCCTGGACCACCGCATTGACATAGGGCTGAATAAAATACGCTGAGCCAGTGTAAGCTCGCAGCGTTCCGCCGTTGAAGTTAAACGCATTAGGATTGCTTGTGGGCGTGGGCAAGTTGTTTTGGAATCCCCAGCCGTTATTTATATAGCCGGCGATCAGCGTGCCGCCCGCATTCAGGTTCACCGTGCCATCGGCTGTTGCACTGAAACGTGACAGGTAGATGGTGCCGGTAACAGTCATTGTGCCGCCGCCGTTCGCCACGAAGGTCAAAGTCCCATTGCCTTGACCCCCGACGTCCATGTCGGCGTTGACGTTTATCGTGCCGCCGGGTTGGCTGACGCTCCCGACGTTCACATTGCCTGTGGTATTGCCGTCATAATTGGCGAGGAGCAGGTAACTTTCAGTGATGTTGGCCGAGCCGCTGACATTCAGCGTGCTCGTGCCCGTGCCACCGACGCCGACATGCACTTCGCCCGTCACGGCTGTGCCGCCGGACATATTCCATGTGCCGCTATCAGGTTGTCCGCTGGAACCTTCACCCAGCCAGACTTCCGTCGTGTTAGTGAGGGCTCCGCCCGTTTGGTTGAACACTCCGGTTCCACTGTAGCCCCCGACACCGCCTGAGTTGCCGATATCAAAATTGCCGCCGCCCGTGGCAATGAGCACACCCGTGCCGGAGAGGTTGAACGTCCCAACGCCGCCCTGCCGTCCCACGGAGAACCAGTTCCCGGTGGTAAGAGTGCCGCCACTGAGGTTGTAAATACCGACGCCGTTGGGGAATTGGCCAATTTGAGCCCCGCCAGGCGCGACCACCGAGCCGCCGGTTTGAGTGACCGTACCGGTGATAACATTGGTGCCGTTCGCGCTATCTCCAACGTCGAGGAAACTGATGTTCAAGATTGCCGGACTGCTGACAGCAAGGGATGCAGTATTGAAGGCCGGAGTCGGAAAGCGCGTGCTTGGGCCGGCAACGACTAAGTTCCCATTGATGTTATTGGTTTGGCCGGCGAAGGACACGGTTCCTTCCGCCACAGTATATCCCAGGCTATCAGCCAGGGAGCTAGTCCCCGTACCGGCGTAGGTGAGTTGGCCCGGACCTGATTTGACAAAGCCACTCCCTGGGAAATCAGCCACGGACCCGCTCAAAGTCAGATTATTCTCGGTGTCAATATCAACGATACTGGTGGTGTTGGTGTCTTCAAGCTCGTAGCCGCGATCGATTGCAACCGCCGGGCCGGTATAGTGCAATGTCCCGCCCGCCAGCACCAGATTGGCCAGATTGGATGACGATGCGCCAATCGCGCTGGGCGAGCCGCCGTTGGCCAGACTGGCCACCACTAATGTTCCGGCATCAAGAACCGTGGGCCCGGTGTAACTGTTGCCGCCGGTGTTGAGAATGGAAACGGTGTTGGAACCTTCCAAGGTCACTCCGGTCGTCCCGCTGATTGCGCCGGAGCCGGTCAAAGTGTAATTCGTCAGATTATTGTTAAACGTAACGCTGCCGGGCTTGACCGTGGTATTGAGGTTCACCGCCGTTGTCCCTGTGGCATTGTCATCAAACAACACTGGTTTGCCATCTTGATAAACCGTCGGACTGCTCGTGATCAAGTCGATCCAGTTTGCCGTTGTGTTAATATCCCAAACTCCACCCGGGACATTACCATTCCAGCGCGGCGCACTCGCATTGGTGATGACAAGGGAAATGAGGCTTCCATTATTGGTCAGATAGCCCGCATCGCCCAGAGGGACGCTGCCGAGGACGAAGGAACCCGAGCCTGCCGGGCTGCTGTATTGAACCAACGGAATCGGGCCGACTACGACGGGCGCGGCGGCCGTGACGTTGACGGTGACGGTGCCGTTCGCGGTCAAAGCGCCAGTCACGTTGACGGGGGCAGCGCTGGGAACTCCAAATGTACTCAGATCAATGTTCAGAGCGCTCGGACCGGCAAAGGTAACGCCCGAGGCATAAAAGAGGGCGTTGGAAGAGGCAACTTGCACGCCCAGTGCGGCTCCGCTGGCCACTGAAAAGCTCCCCGCCCCGGTGGAGGCGGTGGTGGTTTTCAGTGTGCCCGCGTTGACAGTTGTGGCGCCAGCGTACGTATTCGCGCCGGTCAGCGCGAGTGTGCCCGACCCATTCTTGGTTAAAGTGCCAGAACCGTTGTCCAGGAGGGCTTGCGGAATGGTAATATTGAAGCCTTGTGAATCGAAAATGGCGCCGCTCGATGTCACGTTGGCCTGAGACAAGCCGAATACAAAATCCACATTGTTTGCCGTAGCTTGAACAGTGCTGCCATTGAAGCTAATCGCGCTGAAGCTGCTGACGCCACTCGGGCTGGTTATTCCGGCGGTCTGAAGCAAGCCGCCATTGAGATTCAAAGTGCCTTGAATGCCGTTATGCACGCAGATATCAATGGTCCCCAGACTGGCGATGCCGCTATTCAGGTCCCATTCGCCGTTGGCAGATTCTCCGATGAAAGTCGCTCCGCCGATGTTTGTGATCGCGCCGCCGTTCTGAGTGAGGGTGCCGTTCCCGCCGCTGCCGACAGTAAAGTTGGCGCCGCCGTCATTGTTATTGTCACGGGTGATCGACGCTGAGTCGGAAATAGTCAGTGTGCCGGTTCCGCCATCGCGCCCAACTGCAAGCCAGTCGTGGACATTCAGCACGGAGGTCCCGCTGATGGTATAATTTCCAGAACCACCGCCTTGCTGGGGAACCAGGAATTGCGGGTTGCAATTGATCGTTCCACCGCTCTGCGTCAGCGTGCCATTGCCGCCCCCGCCCACCAGAAAGTTGCCGCCTCCGATCATGTTGAGTGTGCCGCCCGTCATGGTGCCTGTGCCATTGCCGCCATTACGGCCAAATACAAACCAGTTGTACACAGTAAAGGTGCCCCCACTCATGGTTAAAGTTCCGGTGCCGCTGCCTTCGCCAAACCATGTTTCGTTATTGATGTTAGTGATGGAGCCGCCGGTCAGAATAAGCGTGCCGACGGGGTTCGGCCCCCGGTCACCATCGCCCGCGACTATTCCGGGATTGCCATTATACCCGGTGGTAAATACGCCACCGTCAATCTCGAGTGTCCCGGTTCCACTCTCACCGAGGTTAGCTTGCCCGGCGACATTCAACACGCCATTGCTCAAAGTGTAGTAACCCACCGTTCCGCCACCGCCTATTCCAAGGCGCAGCCAGTTGCCGTTCCCGGGATAACCGGTGCCGTTGGTGGAACCCGTTTGCAGGTATGCGCCGGAAGCGCCATTGCCTTGCCCGGCCAGAGTATCGCCGTGAATCCAAGGCGGGTCGCCGGGTTGGATGAGAACCACATTGTTCAAGCCGCTGTCGTTACAACAATTTGGATTACCGCCATTAAAGGGTCCGCTCCACGAGGCAGGATTATTATAGTCGCTGGTGCCGCCCGACCAGAAGGATTGACCGAAGACAGTCGCCGCCGGGATTAGCAGGCCCGCCAGGGTCAAAATCTTGATTCGGGAAATACCGCTCAATTTTGAAGCTCTTGATTTTATTGGAGTTTTCATTTGGAGTTTTCTTTGAAGTTTAATTAGGCTGCAATTTTACCCTCGTCCTGCCAGACCTTCGCGCGACAAGCGCCGACGGCAATGCCGGCGATGAAAATTGTAGTACATGCCCGGACTATAGACCTATTCCGCCAAACCTGTCATGTGGCATAAAGTGGCCACAACCCCGTCTTTACGGGGGTTTTTATTTTTGCCCGGGTTCCTTGCCGGCTGCCAGAGTCAGAATGCCGACGTCCACTCCCTGGCCGCCGGTCGTCTGATGGCAATGCACGGCGATGATGTTTCGACCGGGTTGCAGCGCCCTGGCCGCCTCCTTGGAAATCTCGAACTCATCGTAATCGATGACAAACCCGGGCAGATTCAGTGCCAGGACACCGTTCAGATATACCTCAACGTCTTCGTCATGAAAAACTTGCAGCCGGATTCCCGACACTTCCTCCGGCTTCAAAGTGAATTCCCGCCGCAGCCAGATGTCCCCGGTGTCCCATCTCGTGTTCAGCGTGACCCCCGGCGTTCCAGCCGTGCCAAACCCGCCGGCTCCTTCCTTCCAGGCTGACAGGTCGAATCCCGGTTTAAACCAGCCATCACCCGGCTGGACCAGGGTGAATTTCCAATTGACATGCCCTGACAAACCATCAGCGAGAATAATTTTCACCGGCTTGGCTGAAAACCCGCAATGATTGGCCGCGCTCACCGCAGCCGGATCCATCTTGGCTACGGCGCGGTCGTAGGTTTGCAATCCGTCGCATTCGGTTTCCACGTCGGTGTTTTGCGTATATACGACAGCACTCAACCCGCGCAGGGCATGCATTCTCCAGACATATTTGAAAGTTTGCAGGTATCGGGCGGCCAGTTCCTTTTCATCCGGGAGCATCATGTATCCCCAGCCGTGCGTTGACCACGAGTGCTCCGGCACTGTCAGTCCATATCCGCCGAATTCTCCCAGCACCGCGGCGCGATGCGTTTCGGAGGCCGGGCAATCCGGGCCGGGATAACTGTGCATGTCGCTCAGGTCTCCTGCCCGCATGTCCGTCCAACCGCTGGCATTGTCCACCAGTCGCGACGGATCCAGTTGTTTAAGCCATTTTGCCAGCGGTTCGGTGTCAAACTGGCCCCAGCCTTCGTTGAACAACACCCAGACAATAATGGATGGATGATTTTTCAGGCCGTCCACCATGCCGCGCAGTTCGTTTTCAAAATTTCGCTGGCCGTCCGCAGTGGCGTTATTGGCGCTGGGCATGTCCTGCCAGACCAGCAAACCCAGTTTGTCGCACCAATAATACCACCGCTCAGGCTCGATCTTCACGTGCTTGCGGGCCAGATTAAATCCGCATTTTTTCAAAAACTCGATGTCCCAGCGCAAGGCGGCATCCGTGGGCGCAGTATAGATTCCATCCGGCCAAAAACCCTGGTCCAGGGTGCCAATCTGAAAAGTGAACTGGTCATTGATCGTCATTCGGGTCAGCCCTTGCTCATCCCTGCGCAACGCAATTTTTCTCATGCCAAAATAACTGGAAACAGAATCGATGCTCCTGCCGCCGTCTTGCAGCGTCACCTTCAAGTCGTACAGAAAAGGATCGTCCGGCGACCAGAGATGCGGATCGGAGAGGGTCAAGGTCAGATCGCCGTTGGCCGGGCCGGTGACGTTTCCCACTTCCCTGCCGCCTGACAATGCCGCCACCCTGACCCGCAGCCCTTCTGAAAAATTATTGACAGCGACCCAAAGGTGAAGCGATTTGCTGTCAACATCAGGAATAACTTTCAGGCTGTCGATGCAAACCTCCGGCACCGGCTCCAGCCAGACCGTTTGCCAGATGCCGGACGTGGCCGTATAAAAAATGCCGTCCGGCTTGCGCGATTGCTTGCCGCGCGGCTGGTCTCCTTCCGTCGGATCGGTCACGCAGACGGTAATTTCCTCGGCCCGATTGCGCCACAGCGCGTCGGTGATGTCGAAAGTGAACCCGCCGTAGCCGCCCTGGTGCTGGCCGATGTCGTGTTCATTCACCCATACCTGGCAGCGCCAGTCCACCGCCCCAAAATGCAATCTCACCCGGCGCCCCCGCCACGATTCCGGCACTGAAAAGCTGCGACGATACCAAAGCTTGCTGTGCTCATCGAAATTGGTCATCACGCCGGAAAGCGCCGATTCCACGGGAAAGGGAACAAGAATCTTCCCGGTGTAGTGAAGCGGCTTGTCGTATAGTTCGGATGTAATGGCGTAATCCCACAGCCCGTTTAGATTCAACCAGTCCGCCCGAACCAATTGCGGACGCGGATATTCCGGCCATGCGTTGCCAGGACTAACTTCTGCAGCCCAGCGTGTCATCAGCGCCGCTTTGGCTGGGTACCAGGCGGCCGGCTCCCCGGCTTGCGCTGAAACAATAAGAGTCAGGAGGAAAAGCAGCGTGTTCTTCATTTCCTTAAAAACTTGGCCACCGCCTCCGTCCGCGTGCAAACATGCAGTTTTTCATAAATGCGGCGGATGTAATTCCTCACCGTGTGAATGCTGACACCCAATTGGTCGGCGATTTGTTTGTAGGCCAGCCCTTCGCTCAGCCCGTCCAGCACCGACCGTTCGCGCGGAGAAAGGGCGGCTGACTCGTCCACCGGCTTGAGCGGGGCTTTGAAAGACTGGACGACTTTGCGCGCGATGGAAGCTGACATGGGCGAACCGCCGTTGCGCACCTCCTCGATGGCTTCCAACAATTTTTTCGGCGACAGCCGCTTCAACAAATATCCGCTGGCGCCGGCGGCCAGCGCGCGGAAAATCTGGTCGTTGTCCTCAAAAACAGTGAGCATGACCACCTGCGCTTTCGGCATCAGCGCCGTCAAGCGCCGCACGCACTCGATGCCATCCATTTCGCCGAGGTTGATGTCCATCAAGATCACGTCGGGCTTGTCCTGCGGCAGATGTTCCAGCGCCTCCTCCGCGCTGGCGTAGGCGCTTTTGCAACGAATGTTGCCGGTGGCAGTCAAGTATCCGGCGATTTGTTCACGCAGGTCGGCGTTGTCGTCCACAATGGAAACGGTGATGTTCTCTTTCATTTTATCTTGCCCGAGAGTCGGGTTATAGGTTCGTCCATCGTAGTCATTTATTCAAGCTTCTCCGGGCTTTAAGCCTATGAGCTAAGTAAATGCAGAACTCCAAATGTAGCAGAGTCAATATAACTAATTAATTACCCGATAGAACATTTGGCGTGCGCCGAAAGGGAATTCCGAGGTGAATACCGGTCCGTGCTGGCTGGCGTTCATCCCGTTGGTGGCGTTGGCCCAATGCACCAGGTCAGAGCTTTCCTGGAAAACCAATTGCTGGCCGGAATACATGGATTGGGCGGTCAGGAGCAGGTTGCCATCCGATGCCGTGCTTGCGCCGGTGATGACGGGCGCTGGATTGGCAGTGATGACCATGGCGTTGAGGAAATCGGTGGCGCCACCGTCGGTGGGATCGACCGTTGCTTGGATATTGAGCTGGCCGGAGGCGTCGGACGTGAGCAACGCGCCGATGGTGTCATCGTAATCCGCCGCCGGAAGAGCGCCGGCCGTGGTGTAGGGAGAGGCGATGGTTGCCCCGGACAAGGTTTCTTTCCAATCCTCCGTGCGTCCGCCGCTCGACGAGGCCCAAGTCCAGATGTTGACGCCGTAGGCGGTATTGGGTGCAAGATTTTGCACAAGGATGTCGATGCCTGTTCCCGCCGCGGAGGAATTGTTAAAAACAAAACTGTTGTAAAGATCGGCGGTGGTCATATTGGACGAATTGTTGCCCACAATCGGATACCCGCCCTGGACGATGCGGTCGCGGTCCTGCACCTTGGCGCTGCCAACGGCGGAAAGAGTGACCTTGATGCCGCCGGGGAAAGCGGCCGGGTTGGAATTCAGGCTCATTGTCAGCCATCCCGGCTGCATTTGGGATGGCGGAGTAGTCTCATTGGCGGCCGCGACAAATTCGAGTTGCAGCGCGACGACGTTAAGATTGGTGGCTGGGATGCTGGCAAAGTTGACGCCCATTACCGCGGCGCTGCTGGTGGCCACGCCGCCGCCGGCAGCCAACGCGTTGGAGATCGTGACAGAATAAGACCCGGAATTCGTCGGAGCCACATTCGCAAGGGACAGACTGGCGTTGGTCGCGCTCGGATTGGCGGCGGAAGAAATGGCGTGGCCGTTGAAATACCATTGGTAAGCCATGGGTTGCGTGCCGGAAGCGGCTACGGTAAATGTTTCTGTCGCGCCAGCGGCGGCGTTGGTGATGGAATTGGGATTGGACGTGATGGTCGGAGCGGCGAGAATCAAAGGCACGGTCGAGGTAAACTTGCCGACAATCGAACAACTGAAGCTCTGGTAGGTGGTGTAAGTTCCCTCAAACCACAGGACACATGGTTGTCCGCCGAACCGGCGGGGGATGTAGGGCCGGAGGTTGTCAACTAGTGAATTGCTCGTGGCGGCCTGCCACCCGAAGGAAAGTCCGCCGTTGGTCGTGGTTCCCTTCCAGAGTTCAAAATGATCGCCCAGCGGCACGTTTGTTGTGTTTGACAGATTAAACGGGCTGACCGCGTCGGTGGAGATGTAGATGGTGGCGGGATCCTGGGGGTCCAGGCAGATGCCGCCGCCGTAGTCGGGCTGGCCGTCGTAAAGCGGACGCCCGGCTTGGGCGATGAGTTTCTTCTGCCATGTCCCATTGGTCCAACTGGCGTAGTAATAGTAGATGCGGGCGTCATACCAATTGGTGCCGGTGACATTATCCACTTTCACCTGAAAAACGCAGAAGGGGTTGCCGTTGGTTTGGCAGGCGACTTCCCAACACCAGGCACGTCCGCTGGGTATCCATTGATTGGGGTCGGATTGTGCGGCGGTGCTGTACTGGTAAATCACCCAGCCGCGCTGGCCGGAGTCGTGCAGGATGGGGAGGTCGGCGTAGGAGGTGATGAAAGTGCCGTCCGTTTTGTAAAAGACTCCGTTCTGATAGTAGAGATGGTAAAGGGACGTGGGCACGGCGTCGGGATGACCGTCAGTGTAGAGGACGTCGATGCGCGATTTATAATCGGAACAATACTTGACGTAGGGACGGATGCTGTTGCTCACGCCGGTCTGGATCAGGATTTGCGGTGCGGACCAACTCGCGCCGCCGTTGGTCGAGGTGAATACGTTGGGGTTCCAGTTCAGGTAGCGGGCGAAGTTGTAAATTTTGCCGCTTTCGCTGGCGAGTTGATAAGGGTTGGCATACGCCATTCCGGTGGAGACGTTGCTGCCGGGGTTGTTCGTCAATTCGGCGGCCCAATTCGAGGAAGTGATCGGGTTGGTGCTGGTGGACAGGCGGTCGAGGTAAAATTGATCGGCTCCGTGGCGGGAATAAACCGAGAGCATGGTGCCATCCGTCTTGGGGAGCAAACCGGAGACATAATGGTCATCCTTTTCCAGAAGATTTCCGGTCCAAATGTTGCTGGAGCCCCCAGTCTGGAGATTGAACGTGCTTAAAACAGTGGCGCCGTCGCCAAACCGGTTGTAGCAAAAATACAGGGTGCCGTTGTAAAAGATGGCGCGCGGATCATTAAACCATGTCCAAGCTCCATCATTGGCCAAGACCGCAAGATTGGTCTGAGCACGCAAGCCGCCTGTTGTCAAAAAGAATACCTGAACAATGATGCCGAGCCAAACGCAGCTTGCCCACCAAGCCCTCATCAGACGTCGGCATTGGATCGCCTGGCGTGGATGTGGATTAACTTTCAAAGGCCCAATGCTTTGGCAGTAAGCGTGTTGAGAAACCTGTAATTGCCTGCGGTAAGCTGAGCGGGAAAATCTCTGGGGTTTTGGTACATAAACGCCATCCGGCTGGTGCCGGTTAATGACGTTGAGGTTTCCCAGCTCGTCAAAAACCACATCGTGTCGAATTTTTGCCAGGCTGCCGAACCATCCATAAACACCTCGTTGCCCCCATCCGGACGTTTGTTCGGCAAATGCGACGGCATATTGCCAAACGCATAAGGCCCCTCCGCATCGCCCGGGTCATTTCCGCCCCACGCCCCGTCCACGTACATGACCGTGTCCGCTGCCAAGACCCACCACGGTTTCGATGTCCCCATTTTGATCGGGCTGCATGACGGGAAATTACCCACCGGACTGTTCCAATACGCAATGCCTCCTAAGTATTGGTAGCCCAGAACGATTTGCCCGTTGGCCAGCGATTGGTCCTGGTCACCAATTCCTGGCTGAAAAATCGGAAAGCCCGGACGGTTGGGACAGGTCCAGATGCTCTTGGTCATGTTGGTCGCATCGAGCGTCGCCATTGTGTTAAAATTCGGCAGTCCCGGCATGCCTGAGATTGCCGTCGTCGGGTCCAGGCAGATCTGGACAAAAATGGTGTAGGGCAGAGCCGTGTACGGCCGGGCCTGGAACAGCACATCCATGTTGTCCCCGGCATAAGCGGCGCACCCGATGTAAATTTGCCGCAGATTATTGAGACAATTCGCCCGCCTGCCTTGCTCTTTCGTTCGGGCCAGCGCCGGCAGCAACAACGCCGCCAAAATGGCAATGATCGCGATCACCACCAAAAGCTCGATCAATGTGAAGCCGTTCCGCGCGCTTTTGGTGTCGGCTTCGATTCCGGTGCTCATTGTGGTCCCAAAGGTTGATAAACGACGCGATAAAACATTTGCCGCGCGCTGAAAGGAAATTCCGCCATCAATACCGGACCGGTTTGGATCGACGTAACCGCGTCAGCGGCGTTTTGCCAATGAACCAGGTCGGAGCTTTCCTGGACCGTCAGCGGTTGCCCGGTGTATTGCGCCTGGGCGGAGATGAGCAGATTGCCGTCGCTGGCGATCGACACGCTCTTGATGACCGGGATCGGGTTGAGCGTCAAGGTTAGCGCGTTGATAAACACCCCCAATTGCGTGGCGAATAAGGGATCCATCGTGCCTTGGAGATCCAATTGGCCACCGGGGCTGGAGACTAGAAGGGCACCCATGGTGTCCTGCCAATCCGACGTGGGCAGCGTCGAACCATTGAAATCGTAAAGGTTCGAAATCACGGTTGCCGACGTGGCTTCGACCCAATCCGAGATGCGGAGGCCGGCGCTCTGCGGGTCATACACCCAAAAATTGACGCCATAAGGGGTGCTGGGCGCCAGGTGCTGGATCAGGATATCCATCCCTGAATTTGCGGCCGTGCTGTTGTCAAAGATGAAACTATTGTAGAGCAGCGCCGTGGTCAGGGCGGGTGCATTGTTGGCGACCGACGGGGAACCGCCGTTGCGGCTGCGGTCCGCGAGCGTCCCCCCGCTGAGCGGCGAAAGTGTGACTTTGAGCGCGTTGCTAAAGAAGGATGGATTGGAGCCGAGGGTCATGGACTGCCAGCCGGGCTGGACATAAGTCGGAGCACTGACGGCGTTGAACTCCAATTGCAGAATCTGGTTGTTGACACCCGTCGCCGGCGTGTAGGTGCTGACCGTCAGTTGGGCATTCGAACTGGTGATGACTCCGCCGCCAACCAAGCCGCTGCCCGGCGCGGCGCCATTGGAAATGACCACCGAATACAAGCCGGCATTCGTCAACTGCACATTGGTGAGCGAGAGCGTGGCCGTGGCGGCAGAAGGGTTCAAGGTAGTGTTGATGGGTGTGCCCCCCCAGCGCCACGTATAGGATAGAGGTGGAGATCCGGCGCTGAGCAACACGGTAAAGTTGACCGTGTCGCCCACATAGGCGTTGGGAGCGGCGGCCGGTTGCGTGCCGATGATCGGCGCCACTACAACCGTCGGCGGTGGCACGGGACTGGTTTGCAGCGCCTGCACTTCCGTGTAAGTCAGAGCCCGGCTCCACCAAGCCACATCATCCAGACTGCAATTCATGCGGAAGCTGCTGCTCTGCGACAACCACCGTCCGGCGAGGCTCTCCGAAGTCAGAGTCCACGTTTGGTTGGACCGCAGTGTCGGCGTGCCGTTAGTGCGGATGTAGGCAAAATTGACCGGATCAATCACGCCGTCCACATATAGAGTGACCGATCCGGCTTTATCGACCCAGGTGACATGATGCCAGGTGCCGTCGAAAACGGGGCTGGCCGAGAGGACATAGGGCAACTGCGCCTGACTTTGATCACTGCGGAGGTAAACGCACAGGTTGTTGTTGGCGGCCGTGGTATCCGCGTAGCCGAGCGCAAAAAACGTCGTGGTGCTGGCCGATGAACTGTTGCCAAAGACTGTGTCCGAGGTTTGGGCGGTATTGGCAGGAGCGTTAACCCAGAACGAAATGCTGTAGTTGGTCCAGTTAAAGGCGGGAACAATCCCGTCCAAATAACCGTAATTGGTGTTCCCGGTGGTGTTGTTGAAGTTGATCGCATTGTTGTACTCGCCGGTGACGAGGTCGCCCGAGTTCATGGTGCTGTTGAGATCGAAATTGTTCCCGGAATAAACGTCCGGCGTGGTCACGGAGGAGCCGGAAACGTTGATGGTGTCCAAGGGCCAATAACCGTAGCAGCCAACGGACAATTGCGGCGCGGGATCGGGCGGCACCACCAGGGTCATGGGGCCATTGGTGGCGGATCCGTTGGGATTGGCGGCGGTGACATAGATGGTGTTGGTTTCACTGCTGGTCAGATTGTAGAGATTAAGGGTTTGGTTGGTCGCGTTCGGGATGGGCGAACCGTTTTCATACCATTGCAGGGACAAAGGCGGAGTGCCGCAGGCGTTGGCGGATAGGATGACGTAGTCGCCCATGGCGTTGGTGGCCAGGGCAGGCAGCGGCACGGCGAAACCAGGCGGCAGGGCGGGCACCGGCTGGGCAATGCTATTATTCATGACATATTGAATTTCCGCCTGGGAAAGGGCGCGGTTCCATACTGCCGCGTCGTCAAATGTCGCCGCCAGGTATCCGGCTATGCTGTTGCGCACCAGCGCGCCGAAACAGGTCGTGTTCATCGGTGCCATTAATGTGTTGTTGCCTGCGCTGTTGACGGCATTGGGCGAAGTCATCGTGTCGGGAAGATAACTGAACGCGCCCGCGGGCGCGGTTTCCAGCACGCCGTCCTGATAGACGCTGACCACGCCGTTGCTATCCACCCAAGCCAGGTGATGCCAGTTGCCGTCGAACAAAACGTTGGTGGTCCAGGCATGGTTGACCGGTGGCGTGTTGTTTAACTGCCGGATGATGACGTCGAGATTCGCTTCGGTGGCGGTGGCGCTGCCGCTTTGCAGTGCATAGAGGGGGGTGGAGTTGGTGGTGTTGCCCATGGTGAATATGTAATGCGATGTCGTGGACGGTTTGGCGCCTTTGACCCAGAACGCGACCGTCAACGGCGTCCCGGCATAGTAAGGCAGGCCGCTGGCCAGGTTATTGGTCTGCCCACCCGCCGGGGATGTGTTCGTATTGACAAGATATTGCGAGGTGCCGTTGAGGACGACGGCGTTGCCAAATTGCCCGCCGGTGGTCGTCGGGCCGCCCACAGCAGTGAGGTTGATCCCGGAAACAACGTCCGGCGTCGTGACGACGCCGCTGCTGTTGTTAAGCTGGTCCATCGGCCAGTACGAGACCAGGCCGCGATAGATCGTGTTCGAGGTCACTTGAGCTTGGGTAATTCCCGCGCAGAGCATCAAAATGAGCACGGAAACGGTGAGACAAGGAGGATTTTTCATAGGTGTTTGCGTTGGCGGTTTGGCAAAGAATTTCTGCTCCCGCTGGGAGGGGTTTTGAATCCTCTCGTGATGGTGACACGATATAACCGCCGCATTCCTTGCACGTTAAACGTTTTTCTATCGCTTGACAAGGGAAAAATACGCGGGGCCGCGCCAAATCGCATGGTAACAACACCGAATGCTTTTCAAATCTCGACCCAATAAACTGCCTCTAATAAGAACAATTAATAGAGATTTGAACTTATTCTATTTTCTGTTCAGGGGGATACTCATCTTGACTGTGGTTCCTTCGCCGGGCTGGCTCCGCACCAGGCATTCCCCGCCAATGTCCGTCAGGCGCTGCCGCATGTTCTTTAGCCCGTTGCCGCCGCGCCGTCCGGTGGGTTGCGCCCTGGCGGGCGACATCGGCACGGTAAATCCTTTGCCATTATCGGTGATGGTCACTTTGAACTCGAATTCGTTGACGGCCATTTCGACTCTAACGCTGGCCGCGCCGGAATGTTTCAGCACGTTGTTCAAGGCCTCTTCAAAAGTCAGAAAGAGATTGTGCCTGACCTCAGAGGACAACGGACATTGCGGAATATCGTGCGGCAATCGCATCTCGCAGTCAACGGGGGTATTCTGAAAATATTCCTCGGCGTAGTGGCTCAAGTAGGCCACCAAATTCTCCAATGTGTCGTTGCGCGGATTAACCACCCACACAATCTCGTCCATGGTTTGCAATAATTCCCGCGAAGTTTCCGCAATGGATTCAATCTTGACCGCCAGCGGCCCGTTGCCGTCCGTCTCCCCCTGGGCCCGTTCGCTCAGAAACGAAATCTTGGTCAGCTTCGATCCCATTTCATCGTGCATGTCCCGGGCGATGCGCATGCGTTCATGCTCCAGCGATTGCTGCTGTTCCAACCGGGCCAGGGCAAAACGGAGCCGCCGGTGTGAAACCAGGCGGACGATTCCCGCCACTACCGCCACTGCCGCCACGACAAACAGGCAGAGAGCCCACGTTTGAAGATAGAACGGCGTTGGCACCACGAAGGCAAACGCGTCCTCCGCCTCCTGCCAGGCGCCATTGGCCGTGCGGGCGGCAACCAAAAAACGGTAAGCGCCATAGGGCAGCCGCCCGTAGCGGACCGAATGCACGTTCTCATCGTCCACCCAGTCCGGCTCAAACCCGTCCAGCTTGTGCCGAAAGCGAATTTCTCCAGGCGCGGCAAAATCCAGGGCTGTAAAATGAATTTCCAGCGACCGCAAATCCGCCGGGGTCTTGAACGGTCCCATTGTGCGGTTGGCGAGCCGCCATAACCCGCCGCGAAGCAAGGAAGAGGGCGGCTTGCCATTAAACGCCACGCTCTCCAAATAGACCGGAAACCGCGAAGGTTCGCTTTCGGTTTGGTGGGTGTCCACGTTCACCACTCCTTCGGAAGTGGCAAACCACAGATTTCCATCCGGCGACAACGCGGCCCGCATCCCGCCGGTAATGGACGTCGATTCCGGCGCAGTTTTCACCTCGGAGATCAAATCGCATTTGAGCGAACTGGCGGGATTGTCCAGGGCTTTGCGAACATCGGAATTATCGACGCGATAAATTCCCGCGCCGGTGGCCAGCCATAAATTGTTGGCCCGATCCTCCACCACGCCCGCCACGGTATTGGCCGGCAGGCCGTTGACGGTGTTCCAATGAATGATCGTATTTTTTCTGAGACAGGCCAGGCCGCCTCCGATCGTTCCTATCCATAGCCGGCCTTGTTCTCCCTCGTGCAAAGCAACCACGGGAAAATCTTTCAAGGTCCCGCCTTGCTCAAAATCGTAAAATTTTCCAATTTTTTCCCGGAGGATTTGCCCGTCTTTTGTGCCCAGCCAGAGTCCTCCCAGCGAGGAAATCATCGCCGTCACCGGTGTTCCGGGCAACCCCTGCTCGGTGTCAAAACGAACGACCTTCCGCCCGGTAAAACGGCTGAGCGTGCCCGCCCCGGAACTGACCCACAAAGCCCCTTCCGCATCTTCGCAAACCGCCAAGACGTTGTCGTCGGCCAGGCCGTTGGCAGTCGTGAAGTGAACTCCGCGGCCTTCTTTCAAACCATACAGCCCGTCGCCCAAAGTCCCCGCCCATACCGCGCCATCACGCGCCACGCAGGCCGACGAAACGAAGTCAGGCCTTTCCAATCCGTCGCTGCCGCCCACCGGGTCAAACCGCCCGGATTCGCCCACGAACAATCCCCCGCGTTGCAGACCCACATAAACTCTCCCGCCGACATCCAGCGCCAGCGCCGTCGACGAACCCTTGGGCAGGCCTTCTCCCTCCCGCAAGATATGCACCGAATGAGGGCGCAGTTGCACCAAGCCCCCGCCGTAGGTGCCCAGCCAGAGATTGGCTTCCCGATCTTCAAAAATGGCGCGGACATCATAGGGCCAGCGGTTTTCCCCCAGCGTGACTGATTGAAAACGTTTGTCTTCAAAACAGAACAAACCCCGCCCGCTGGTGCCGATCCAGATCCGGCCGTCCCGCCCTTCACACAAACTCCAAATGCGCACCGAAGCCGATTCGGAACTGCGGAAATAATTAAACCGTTTGCCTTCCGCCAGATTGATCAGATAGGTGTCGCCGAACGCCCACAAATTGCCGCGGCGATCTTCATAAGTTCCCAGGTTTTCCGGACTGCGCCCCTGGCTTTCCGTTTGAAATTCGTAAGGGGCGATGCGTCCGTCAATGAACCGGCACATCCCTGTGCGCGTGGTGATCCATACCGTCCCGGAGCGCGCCACATTCAGGCCGGAAACAAATTTATCGGACAAACCGTCGCGAGTGGTAAAGGATTTGAATTGCAGACCCATCCACAGGTTTAAGCCGGATTTACTGCCAATCCAGACCCGCCCCTTGCTGTCCGCCGCGAGGCTGGTCACATTGTCATCGAGCAGCCCGTTCCGTGTGGCGTAATGGCGCAAGTTGCCTTCGGCCAGTTGGAACAATCCGTCTTGTTGAGTGCCGATCCATAAATGTCCGTCGCTGTCTTCACACAAGGCCGTGACACGGACGGGGCTGTTGGTCGCAGAAGCTTCCAGTTTGACACCGGTAAATTTGACCCCATCGAACCGGACCAAGCCCGCCGTGGTGCCAACCCAGAGGAAACCGTCGCGTGTCTGAACAATGGCCGTGGCGGAATCCGACGGCAACCCATCCGATTCATGCCAGATGCGGATGGCTCCCACCGTTTCTGCCGGATCAAAATCGGCTCCGTCGGCCCAGTCAGAAAAAGCCAAAAGTCCCGCCAAAACAGCAAAAAGAAAAAAATAAATTCTCGGCGTCAATGTGTCGCCATACCTTAAACCTCCTTGCTGGGGGTGTAAAGAGGCGACTCTTGCCCGTAACAAAATCGACTGCGCGCCCGTAACCTGTTACCGCTTTCTCTGTTGTCAGAGAAAAAAATGGCTGAATTTATCCACCCGAAAGAACGTCAGGCGCATGAGGATCGACTGCGTCCGCCCCCCCTGAGGCAACACACCACGTATCCTGTCGACAGAGGAATAAAAGAAGAAGCTGTTTGACGGGGCCTATGTTGAAAAGGGTGCTACAGGTGCTACATTGTTGATTATCAGGCATTTAAGGTGCAACATTTGGTGCTACATTAGTGCTACATGGGTGCTACATTTGGCATCTTTTGATCAGCCCAGGCCGGTTTGACCCCCGACGGCTTGCCCATTACAGCATTTTCTTGTTGTTTTTCCGGCTTGGCTTCCCGTGGGGTTTTGGCGAAGGGATTCAATGGCGGCGGGGCTTCCACGCGCTCTATGCCGGCAAGCAATACTTCAATCGTAAGAATCTGGATCTTTACCTGCTTGCCTGCTCATCCGTGGGGTCTATGTTTGTGGCTGATGACAGATGCAGAGTGTATTCCAGCATTAAAGGCGCTGGGCCAGCCGGTCCGCATGCGGATTATCCGGCTGTTATTGAAGGAACATCTAAGTGTGAATGATATTGCAGCCCGGCTGAGAATGCCGCAATACAAGGTTTCAAGGCACCTCCAGGTGCTTCGGAAGGCCGGGTTGCTTGAAATGAATAGCTATGGGAAAGAGCATCTCCATAAGATCCCAACCAAACAATTAGCCCACCGGAAAAGCACTTTGGACCTCGGTTGCTGCACGTTTCGTTTTGACAAGAGGTGTGGATAACTCCCTCCTCTTTGGAGGATAATAGACTTGCCACGAAGGCCTTACGTATGCATTTTCACGCATACGTCGATGAATACAAATAAAACGATCAAGGCGGCACTTTCAACTAACAAGCCCAAGTATATAATGATTGGCGGTTTTCTTGGTGCAGGCAAGACCACCGCCGTGGGAAAGCTGGCGGCATGGCTCTGCGCCCAGGGCGTGCGCGTCGGCCTCATTACCAATGATCAGGGGCGCAACCTTGTGGACACGACGATTCTGTGGGCTCAGGGATTTGCCACGGAGGGAATTCCATCTGGAGCATTTTCGTCCCGGCAAACCCACGCCAACGCACCGAATCGCCCGGCTTGCGGCTTAACGGCTTGATGAAACGCCTTCCAAAGTGGTTTATCGGCGAGTTTTTCGGCACGTTCTTGCTCGTTCTCTTCGGTTGCGGGAGCGTGTGTGCTGCCGTCACGACCGGAGCCCAAGTGGGGGTGTTCCAAGTTGCCATCGTGTGGGGGCTTGGGATTGCGACAGCAATTTATCTCACAGGCGCTCTGAGCGGGGCGCATCTGAACCCTTCCGTTACCCTGGCCATGGCGGCGTGGAATGGCTTCCCGTGGCGGCGGGTGTTGCCGTATTTTGTGGCGCAACTGCTCGGTGCCTTTGTGGCTTCGGCGGTGCTCTACGGTGGATTTTCCGACGCACTTCGCCTCTACGAAAAAACAAACGGCATCGTGCGCGGCCAGGCCGGGAGCGAAGCCACGGCGATGGTTTTCGCCGAATATTATCCCAACCCTGCCGGAAAAGCGCTGACCGCCCTGGCCCGTGAACGAATGTCTGGTCCCGCCGCCTTCGGAACCGAGATCATGGCAACAGCCATCCTGGTCCTGGTGATTTTTTGCTGCGTGGATGAACGGAACATGGCGCGACCGCAGGTGCTTACTGCAGCCACGATCGGCTTGACCATAACGCTGCTCATCTCGCTGGTCGGCCCCCTGACAATGGCGAGTTTCAATCCCGCACGCGATTTCGCGCCGAGGGTTTTCTCCATGTTGGCCGGATGGGGGAAGATTCCCTTTTGCGTCAACGGAATTGGCTGGCTCACTGTTTATGTCATTGCGCCGCTGCTTGGAGGCCTGTTGGGCGGCGCCCTTTACACCCTTTTCTTCAAGGGGGCTTATCAAGCCCCACTTTGACCGGCATCCGGCCCGCACCAAGAGTATTTCGTGTTTGAGCGGTTTAAGAAATACTGTAGCCATTCGGTAATAAAGACCGGAGGAGCGGTCTTTTTGGGTTTTAGAGCATTTTAAATAAAACTATAGCCACAGGAAGCAAACCAATTTCGGGCGTCCTGG
>Ga0182030_10007760_pt1 | contig 22336 bp, 10 predicted proteins | sample 812S3MmetaG_FD_121299 | JGI IMG/M metagenome (GOLD analysis project Ga0182030, IMG submission 121299) | Permafrost microbial communities from Stordalen Mire, Sweden - 812S3M metaG (Illumina Assembly) | ecosystem: Environmental > Terrestrial > Soil > Wetlands > Permafrost | place: Sweden... | reverse complement strand
GCATCCGAGAACGACAATGTGTTGCCGTTGCCGACAGCAATGTTCGAAAGCGTTCCGCCGGTGATGACGAACGAATCGCCCGCCGTCCACGTCGCCACCGTGCCCGCGAAGCCGGCGATGTCGCCCAACACCAGCACGCCGGTGCTGTCCTGAAACACCACGTCGATCACGCTGTTATTGACGGTATAGGTTCCGGTCGGCGTCAGATTGTCGGTGAACGTCGTCGTCGCCGCGTTTAACACCGCGCCGGTCAGCTCGATCGTATCATGCGTGCCGATCTGCAGAATCCCGGGACCGTTGACCGAAACGGAGCCTTTGATATCGGCCGTCCCGCCGCCCACCAGAGTGCCTTCCACGACCTCGGTCTGCTTGCCGGACTTACTCCCATTGGAAAGAATGGTGCCTTCCAACAGAATGAAATCCGACGCGATCGTCCCAAATCCACCGGTCGTGCTGCCGCCGTTCTCGATATAAACCGTGGGATCCAGCACGCCGCCTTCCAGCACCACGCCACCCTGCAAATTCACCACCGACGCGTTCACCACCGCGCCCGGCCCCACCGTCAGGTCGCCGGTGCCCAACGCGGTGCCGATGTTCAACTGTCCGGAGATCGAGAGTTTCGATCCATTCCCCGACACCACCAGCGCGCCCGAACTGTCGGTCTGCGAACCGATCGTCAGCGACGCCGCCGAGACCGTCGCGCCGTCCAACACCGACAGCACCCCCGTGCCGTCATCCGCCACCGTCGCCGCGTTGGTGACCAGCAATTCGCTGCCTGCGCCCGACACGCTGATCCGCGCCACCGCCGAGGCCGCGTTCGCGGCGTCCAGCGACCCCGCCGTGACGGTCGCGCCACCGCTCAGCGACAGCGCGCCCGACCCCGCCACGCCCAGGTCGAGCAAGCCGCCGACCTGCCAGTTCGACCCCGCGCCCGACACGTTGACCGACGAACCGTTGGCGCCGGTCCCGTTGGCGACGATCGCGCCCGCTCCGGTGCCGGGGGACGTCGTGACCGTGGCGCCGGCGACGATCGCCAGCGAGCCCAGACCGGCGTCGCCGACCACGAAGCGGCCGATGTTGGCGAGCAACGATTTCGACCCCGACACCGTCGCGGCGCCGGAGCCGCCGGCCAGTTGCGCGATGTCGAAGCCCTCGGACGGATCCAGCGCGGCGTCGTTGCCAGTGCGCAACGTAGCCTGATTGGCGACCGTCAGCGTCCCACTGCCCGCCTGGCCCACGTTCAACTGCCCGGTCAGGGTCGCGGACGAGCCTGCTCCAGTCACCGTCAACGCGCCAGTGCCGCCGGCGGACAGGCCCAGCGCCAGCGCCGGCAGCGCGCCGCCCGCCGTCGCGCTGAGGCTGGCGGCGTTGGACACTGTCGCCGTGCCGGCCCCGGTGTTGCCGATCACCAGCTCGCCGGCCGACTTCCAGGTGGAGCCGGAGCCATCGACCGTCACCGAGGCGGCGCTCCCGGACGCGCCGGTGATGCCGTCCAAGGTGCCGAGACCGCTGATGCTGGCGCCACCATTGACCAGCAGCGACCCGGTGCCGCCCTGCCCGACGGTCACGCCGGACGCCGCGCTCAGGCTGGCGCCCGAGGTCACCTCCCACGACGCGGTGCCGCCAATCTGCAACGACGCCGCGGTGCCCGAGCCGGTGATCGTCCCGCCCAAGGTCAGGAACGCCGCGGTGTCGGTGGAATAGGGCGGGTTTACGGCTGGATTGACGCTGTTCGTCAGGTCGTCCCAGTTCGCGGCGGACGCGAAATCGGTGCTCGACGCGCCAGTCCAGTCCAAAGTCCGTGCCGGTTCCACCAATGTCAGCAATGTTCCCGTTCCGCTGTCCTGAGCGGTCTGGAAATGCTCGCCCGTGTAGATACCGGCGAGTTGCAGTGTGGCGCTGGTAGCGCCCTCGGTGACGGTCAGCGTGTCGCCGCCGCCGCCGATCACCGCCGAGCCGCTGCTGTAGGTGAGCGAAGGGAGGTCAATTTCGCCGCCCTGGCTGACGGTGGTGAACGTGGCGGAGCCACCGGAATCGACGATCAGAACCCCGCCGCCGTCGACCGTGGTTTGCATCGCGAAACCGCCGGCCGCGAGAATTTCGGTGCCGCCGTTGCTGATCGTGGTGAGGGTCGCGGACGCGTTGGCTTCGATCGTCAGAGCGCCGTCGCTGGTGACCACCGCGAGGCTGGCGGAACCGCCCGCGAACAATGTCGCGGCACCGCCACTGTTCACCACTGTACCGGTGGCCGTGCCTCCCGTGTAGACGTATTGGCCGCCGCCCGCGCCGACGAACGTGCCGTTGGCCGAGCCGCCGGAGTATACGGCCTCAAGCCCGCCGCTCAGCTCAGTGCCGATCGCCTTGCCGCCGGAGTAAACCACCTGGCCGCCGTTGGCGCTGACAACGCTGAAACTCGCGGTGCCGCCGCCATAGATCGCCTCGGTGCCGCCGCTGAGTACCGTGCCGACGGCCGAGCCGCCCGACGAAATGTAATCAAAGCCGCCGCTGAGCGTCGTGAAGCTGGCCACGCCGCCGGAGAACACGGTGAGCGCGCTGCCGTCCTTGAGCAAGACATCGCTCGCCGTGCCGCCGGACGATACGAAACCGAAATCGCCGCCGCTGAGCGTCACGCCGCTGATCGGTTGGCCGGGCGTCGCGTTGTAGGTAGTCATCGCGGCGAAATACCTTTCGGGTCAGGTCTCAATGGGGGGGCGGGCGCACCAGGGACGGAATGGGGCGGTCTATCAAACGGCACCGTTCGCTCGTCGTCATGCGCTTGCCCGACCGGTCCATCGTTCTCCCCAAACTCGTTCTCACCTGTGTGTTCGCGCCGATGATCCGGTCGAGCCGGACCATGACGAGCGAGGGAGGGTGCCTCGCCACTCGCCGCGCGATTTTAGCGCGTGTGGGGTCGAGACCGGGCATGACGACGGCGGGTCGTTTTGCCCAGGCCGGCGCGGACGATGGTTCCCGCGTTGCCGTCACGTCCGCGTTGCCGTCGCATAGGCAACCAGGGCCCGCCGGGTCAGGCGGCACGGGCCTCGGCGGCGATCGGAGTTTCGGTCCCGGCGGCGGCGTCCATTGGCCCAGCGGCGGCGGCCACCGGATAGGTCACCGTGCCGCCGAGCACCACCTCCAGCAGGCCGGCGCCCACATCCGGCAGCAGAGCGTCGCCGTCAGTCCACCGGCACGGTCCCTCCCACGCCCCCTGGGCATGCCACTCGGCCTCCCACCAGCCGCGGCCAAGCTCAGGCGCGTCCATCGCCACCGCGCGCAGGCCCGAGCCGGTCCGCGCGATCAGGCGCCGGACCAGAACGCCCAACCGGCGCGGTTCGTCGATCCAGGGCGTGACCTCGCACGGACGGACGGCGCGAGACATCAGACGCAGCGGAGCGTCCCCCGCCGGGATCGCGAAGACATAGCGGCCGTCCTTCGCATCGACCGGTTCGATCCGCCGGTCTCCGACCAGAATGTGGAGGTCCGGATCGGCGCTGGTCGCGTGCTCCGGCAGGCTCCAGCCCAACGCGTCCGCCCGATCCGCCAGCGCGCGCCACACCGGTGCCACCTGAGCGGCATCGCCGGCGAAGGGGGCGCAGGACAGAGTTTCGCGCAGCCATTGGTCGCCGGCGAAATCGGGATGCAGACGGACCGGAGCGTCCCCGTTGGCGAACATCGCGCGATTGCCGGTGTCGAGGTAACTTTCCGTCGGCAGTCCGTCCGCAAGCAGAACGTCATGCTGATCGAGTTCGACGTGATACCAGGTGACGAAGCGGCATTCGGTATCCACCACGATCGAGGCGCCGTTCACCAACAACTTCGCCGGGATCAGCATGTCCTCGAAGAACACCGCGTGATCGGGCGACACCAGAAGGTCGCGATGCGGGCGGTTTTCGGGGAAGGCTTCGGCGGCGATGCGGATCGGCCGCACGCGCGCCGGGTTGGGATGGCGGCCGATATCGACGCGCCGGTGACCGATCCAGCGCACCACGCGCGGATCGCCCAGATGCGTCACCGCGACATCGCCGACCCGTAACGCTTCGACAGCGACTTCACCGCGTTCGGTCAGGATGCGCGTGCCCTCGGCGAAACAGGGCGCTTCGAGCGTCAGCAGCGTATCGTTGCCGCTGTCGTCGGACTGATGGAACACCAGGCCGGTGTAACTGCCGCTCAATTGCTGCGTGTAGGTGTTGGCGCCTTCCTTGACGACCAGCATGTCGCCGGAGCTGACCACCGCCGTGCCGCCGGCCACCAGCGGGATGGAGGTCAGATCGATCATGCCGCCGCTGTTCACGGCGGTGCCGCTGACCGTGGTGACGCCGGCGGCGATCACCTCGGTGCCCCCGCTGAGCACGACCGTGCCGCTGACGATGCCGCCGGAGAAGATCTTCTGCTGGCCGGCGAACCCCACGGTGATGAGGCGGGCGGTCGCGCCGCCTTCCACGAATTCGACGCCGCCCCCGGTCACGGTCGCCCCACTCACCATGCCGCCGGTGGACACGACCTGCAGGCCGCTGACGGTCGTCCCGCTGGCCAGCCCGCCGGTCGCCACGTACTGATCGCCGGTGCGGCCAAGGAAGCCGGCGTCGTCGGTGCCGCCGGACGAGACGATCTCCATTGCGTCGCCGTCGATCGTCAGGCTGACGGCCGTGCCGCCTGACAGCAGCAGTTCGCCGTGGGTGCCGTTGACGATGGAGAAGCTGGCCGAGCCGCCGGAGAACACGACCTCGGTTCCGCTGACCGTGGTGAAGCTGGCGCTGCCGCCGCCGCTGACCGTCTGGCTGCCGCCGTTGCTGACGAACGCGGAGGTGGCGAGGCCACCGGAGGAAATGTACTGAAAGCCGCCGGAACCGATCGTGGTGAACAGGGCGACACCGCCGCTGTCGATGGCTTCCTGGCCGTGGCCCTCGATCGTCGTGCTGACGGCGCTGGCGCCCGCCGACACGTATTGAAAGCCGCCGGTGGTCAACGCGCTGCCGCTGACGACGGACCCGCTGGCGGCGCCGCCGGAGCGGACGAACTCGTGGCCCATGTCGCCAACGAACGCGGCGCGGCCGGTACCGCCGGAGATGTCGTCTGAACTGAAGCCGGTCACCACCGCGCTGATGCTCAGGCCGCCGGTGGCGACCAGTTCGGCGCCGCCGTCGAGCACGGCCAGGCTGGCGCTGCCGCCGGAGTAAACGTTCAGCAAGCCGCCATCGGTCACGATGGACGCGCTGGCGGCGGCGCCGGAAAACACATTTTCCACGCCGCCGGACACCAGCGCGCTGACGGTGATCCCGCCGGACAGAATGTAGTCGGTCAGGCCGGCGGTGACCGACAACCCGGACACTGTCCCCGCCGGGATCGAGCTGACCGTCGGATCGCCCGACACCACCGCGATCCCGGTACTGATCACCTGGGCGCCGCCGCTGGAGATCGTTCCGGAGACGTGACTGCCCGGCAACACCAACAAAACGCCGCCGCTGCTGACGGTGGTGAACGTCGCGCTCGCGTGCGCGGAGACCACCATGAATCCGCCGGCATCGACGAAATCGCGGATCGCGGTGCCGCCACCGGAAACGTTCTCAAACCCGCCGCCGCTGACGACGGTGTTGCTGTCGATGCCGCCCGAGAACACGTTTTGCTGGCCGCCCAGCATCGTGCCGCTGGCTTCGCCGCCGAGAGCGATAGAGGCGTGACCGCCGGAATTGATCGTGGTGGCGGAGGCGACGCCGCCGTAAACGAGCTCGGACCCGTCGGTGTTGACGGTGGTGCTGGTGACGAAGCCAGCCAGGTCTTTCAGCGTGCCGGCCGCGTTCAGCACCGTGAATGACGCCGAACCGCCGCCGCCGATGACTTCCTGGCCCTCGAAATCGACCGTGGCGCTGACCGACAGGCCGCCGGTGACCTGCAACCCGCCTCCGGCGCTAACGGTGGTGAAGCTGGCCACGGCGCCCGCGTAGACGTATTCGGTGCCCCCCCGGCTGATCACGGCGAAGCTGTCGGAGCCGCCGGAGAATACCAGCGCATTGCCGCCGTTGCCCACCGTCGTCGCGATGGCGAGGCCACCGCTGTCCACGTTCTCGGTGCCGCTGATCAGCGCGTTGGTGGCGCTCCCGCCCGAGGAGATCGCCAGCGTGCCGCCGCCGTTCACCTGGGTTCCACTGGCCGCGCCGAGCCAGAGGACAGTTTCCGTCCCGCCCGCATCCACTGTGCTGCTGAGGGCCGTGCCGCCGGACAAAACGGTGTCGAACCCACTGTTGCCGATGACCGTGAAGACGGCCGTCCCGCTGGAGAGGACCTGCGATCCCCCGGACGCCACGACGCTGGCGCTGACGGTACCACCGCTGACCGCCAGGGAGCCGCCGCTGATAACTGTCGTGCCGCTGGCGAGGCCACCGCTATACACGACCATGCTGGCGCCGCCGCCGCTGACGACGGCGCTGACGGCGACACCATTGTTGTAGACGTACTCGAAGCCAATTTCGACCTGAGTGCCGCTGGCGATCCCGCCCGCGGAGACCCGCTGGCTACCGCCGTCCACGACGGTGTCGCTGGTGACGCCGCCGTTGGTGATCGCCTCGAAGCCGCCGCTGACCAGTCCGCTGATCGCCAGCGCGCCGCCGCCGCCCACGTCCTGCTGGCCGCCGGCGCCGACCGTGGTGAAGTAGGCGGTGCCGGCTTCCTCCACGTAACTGGTGCCGGTGACGTCCGAGTAGTACTCCACCCCGCCCGACACCACGGCCACGACGCCGCCGGCGTTGACCGTGGTGCTGTCGAGAGTGCCGCCGGCGAACCCGCCAACCTGGCCCGCGTCGAGGCCGCCGACGTTGTTCACGATCACGCCGCTGGCTACGCCGCCGGAGAAGACGGTCATGTTGCCTTCGAAGTTCAGCGTCGTGCCGCTGGCCAGGCCGCCGGAGAATACCACCTCGCCGCCCGCGATGCCGACCGTCGCGTCATCGGAGATGCCGCCGGTGTAGACATACTCGGTGCCGCCCGAGGCGATTTGCGAACCGCTGGCGACGCCGTTCTTCAGGACGTAATCTGAGACGCCGCCGGAGATGTTCAGATCGACGGTTCGCGGTCCGTCGGACACCAGGACGCCGTCCGACAACACCACCACGCCGGTGGAAATGACGGTCCCGATCCCGGGATCGAGCACGTTCACGATGGCGCCCGGCAGCACGACCAGCGTGCCGCCGGCGCTGACCGTCGTGTCGGTCGCCGTGCCCTGGCTGTAAACGAAGCCCAGGCCGCCGCTGTCCACCTTCAGTCCGCTGACGACGCCGGAAGAGTAGACGAATACGTCGGCGCCGCTGGATACGATCGTCGAATTGCCGGTGCCGCCGGAGCGCACGTTCTCGGTACTGGGACCGGTGCCCGGATCCTCGACCAGCGTGTTATCGGCGATCCCGCCGTCGCTGACATCCTGCACGCCGCCGCCATCGACGGTGGTGCCGCTGACGACGGAGAAGGCGGATACATCCTGCTCGCCGCCGATGACCGTCGTGAGGCGGGCGGACCCGGCGACCACTTGCTGCAACCCGTTGCCTTCGACCTGGGTGCCGATGGCCGTGCCACCCTCGACCTGCTCGGTGCCCAGTCCGAAAACGATGGTGCCGGTGGCGGTGCCGCCGGCATAGATTGCTTGCGCGGCGCCGGCATTGAGGGTCGTGAACTCGGCGACACCGCCGGACAGCACCAGCACGCCACCCAACGAGTTGACCGTCGCGTCCAGCGCGGTGCCCCCGGCGGACAGGTACAGGAAGCCGTCGCCATCGACGATTGTGTTCGCCGCCACGCCGCCGTGCAGCGCGTGCTGGCTGCCGCCGCCGCTGATGGTGGTGCCGCTGGCGACCGCGCCGGTGCCGTTGATCCACTGGTCGCCGCCGCTGAGCGTGGTGAAGCTGGCGATGGTGCCGGAGTAGACGTATTCGTTGCCGCCGCCGCTGATCACCGCGCTGAGGACGCCGCCGCCGGACAGCAGGTAGTCCGCCTCGTTGGCGCTGATCATCAGGCCGCTGACTTTGCCCGGATGGTCGGTCAGGACCACGCCGCCGGAGACGACGACGACCCCGCCGGACACCACCTGTCCGCCGGACACGATTGTCCCATCGACATGGCCGCCGGGCAGTTTGAACAGCACGCCGCCGCTGCTGACCACGGTGCCGCTGGCCAGACCTCCGGCCGAGACGAACACGAAACCATCGCTACCACTGCCGCCGCCCGCGGTTGTGTTGCTGGCGACGCCGCCGGAGGAGACGTAGAGGAAGCCACCGCCGATCACCGTGGAAGAAAGCGTGCTGGCGCCGGAGGAGACGTATTCGGAGCCGCCGCTGACCACGGTGAAGCTGGCGACCGCGCCGCTGGTGGCGCCACCCTCCGTCTCCACGTACATGGTGCCGCCGGTGCCGACGGTGGTGTATCCGGCCGAGCCGCCGCCGAATACGCCGAGATTGCCGCCGGCGCTGATGATCGCGCTGATCACCAGGCCGCCATCCTGCGCGTAGAGTTGCCCGTTGGTGACGGTCGTGCCGCTGGCGACGCCGCCCACCGATTCCGTGCCGCCGCCGCTGACCGTGGTGAAATACGTGATGCCGCCGCCGTTGACGTCCTGCTCGCCGCTGTTGCTGACGACGGTGTAGTCGGCTTCGCCGTCCACTGTCTGGTTGCCGCCGGACTCGACCGTGGTCGCGCTGGCGAGGCCGCTGGCGGAGACCACCTGATATGCGCCTGGGCCGCTGACGAGGGTGCCGGACGCGTAACCGCCGCCGGACACCGCCTCGATGCCGGCCGATCCCACCGTCGTGAAGAACGCCGAGCCGCCCGCCAGAATCGTGTCCTGCGCCAGCCCGCCCGAGACGATGGCGCTGGTCAGCGTGCCGCCGCCGGAGACGACGATGTTGCCGCCGGCGCTGACGATTTCGTAGGATCCGGAACCGCCGTTGGAGATGTATAAATAACCGCCGTTGCTGATTGTCGTGCCGCTGTCCGCGCCGCCACTGGAGACGTAGACGAAGCCACCGTTGCTGATCGTCGCGGAACTGTTCACGCCGCCGCTGGAAACCTGGATGGCGCCGCCGCCGCTGACGATGCCGCTGACCGCGGTGCCGCCGCTGAACACGACGATGCCGCCGTTGCTCAACACCGTGGTGTTGCTTCCGGTGGCGCCCCCATACACGAATTCGTTGCCGCCGCTGCTGAGGACGGTGAACTCGGTGTCGCCGCCATAGACGAACTGGATGCCGCCGCTCATGACGGCGCTGACGGCAAGGCCGCCGCTGTAGACGTTCTGGAAGGCGCTGTAGACGCCGATCGTGTCGCTCGCTACGCCGCCCGAGCTGATATACTGGCTGGCGCCGCTGCTGACGGTCGCGAACGTGGCGGTGCCGCCGCTGAAAATGGTCTGGTTGCCGCCGGTGCTTACGGTCGTGCTGATCGCCACGCCGCTGCTGTAGATGTACTCCTCGCCGCCGTTGCTGACGGTCGTGAAGCTGGCGGAACCGCCGGAACTGACGATCTCCTGACCGCCGTTGCTGATGGTGGTGAAGCTGGCGGAACCGCCCGAGGTGACGATGTCCTGACCGCCGCCGCTAATCACGGCGCTGACGAGCGCGGCGCCGGTATCGACGAAAATGAACCCGCCTTCATCGACGGTGCCGAAGGCGGCGGTGCCTGACACGGTCTCGCCGCCGTCCCAGACGATTTGATAGGCGCCGGCGCTCAGGACCGTGCCGCTGGCCTGGCCGCCCTGCAGCACGTCCTGCGTGCCGCCGCTGCTGACGGTGGTGAAGAAAGCGACGCCGCCGCCCTGGATGCCGCCGATGTATTCGTTGCCGCCGCTGTTCACCATCGTGAACTCGGCGACGCCGCCGGATACCACGAGATTCTGGCCGCTGAAATTCACCACCGTGTCGCTCGCGACGCCGCCGGATGACTCGACCAACTGACCGCCGCTGAAGATCTGGGCGCCGCTGGCGAGACCGCCGGAAAACACGTTCTCGACGCCGCCGTTGCTCAGGATGGAGTAGCCGGCGGTGCCGCCGGACTCCACGCGGTCCTCGCCGCCGCTGCTGACCACCGTGCCGCTGGCGGTGCCGCCGGACGAGACGTACTGGTAGCCGCCGCTGCTGAGCACGGTGCCGGTCGCCAGGCCGCCGAAGTCGATCGTGGTGTCGCCGCCGCTGACCACCGTGTCGCTGGCGACGCCGCCAACGAAGACATACTGATGGCCCGCGAAGATCGTGGTCGAGATCGCCACGCCGCCGCTATCCACGACCTGCACGCCGCCGCTGATCGAGGTCGAGATGGCGGACCCGCCGGAATACACATCCTCGGTTCCGCCAGCGCTGACCACCGCGAAGCTGGCGGTGCCGCCGGTCAGCAACGATTCGTAACCGCCGTTGCTGATCACCGTCGCGCTGGCGACGCCACCGGAGGAGACGACTTCCAGCCCGCCGTTGTTAACGGTGATCGCTTTGGCGGTGCCGCCGGAATCCACGATCAGGGTATCGCCCGCGTCGAGGGTCAGTCCGCTGGATGTGTGGCCGGAGGTCACGGACGTTATCGGCATGCGTCTACTCCTTCGATGCGGCTGAAACACCGCGCCGCGGGCCCCGTGAAGGAACCCCATTCCGGCCCATGCCAAATGGCTGGGACCTTAATCTTCTTCGGCTTCCCCACCGATGCGGCGTTTGTTGGTCCTGTTCGGACGGTTGCTTAAGCGGCCGGGACCTTTGTTCTGGCGGCGCGTCTTGTTGGCTCCGGGGCCCTGGACTCTGGAGCCGGGGGCTCCGCTATCGGGGGGCGAGCCGGTGCGTGGACGCCAAATCCTGGCATGGTCTCGATCACCTGTTTGACCTGCGTGGCGGTAATCAGCCGTGTGCACTCGAAATGCCTCGGCGTGCCCTGATGGCGTGGGCACCAAAGAAAATCCTTGTGATCGAAGCGGTGCCGCGGGTCGTTCCAGCAGGAGTTGCAGGCGTGCCAGTTGATCACCCGATACGGCGTCGCGAATTCATTGGTCGGATGGGTAAAGCCGCTGATCATCACGACCGGGCACCCGGCGGCCCAGGCGAGCCAGGCGAGGCCGGAGGAAAGGCCGACGAACATGGAGGCGTGGCGCAGCAGACGGGCCCGATCGACCAGGGGTTTGTCGCCGGTCTCGTCCTCCACCCCGTGCGGGATCTGGGTCCACATCAGGCCGAAGCCGTGCACCGGCTTCTGGTCGATGCAGATCACGCGGTAGCCGTTTTCCTTCAGGAAGGCGACGGTTTCGCGCCAGCCGTTCGGATTGGTCCAGTACTTGCAGCCGCTGCTGCTTTGCACCGCGATGACCACGTAGGGCTCGGCGATCGGGCGAGTTTCGTCGGGCAGCTCGATTTTCGGCGGTTCCTCGGTCGGATCGACGCCCAGAATGTAACCGGCGGTGCGGTGCAGCCCGACGAGGCGGAAGTCGGTGGGCTGCCAATCGTTCGACTCGTCGCCGAAAAAGACGCCGAGCGAATAGGTCGCGTACATCGTGTCGGCCAGCTTGTACTCGACGGCTTCCTCGTGCGTCACGAGGCGCAGATGCGGGTAAGCGTCGCGCAGCAGCGGGATGATCAGGCCCGACATCGCGCAGGTCACGCGGCATTGGGCGAACTTGTCGGCGAAGCGGGCGGCGTAGGGAAACCAGGCGAGGATATCGCCCAAAGTCCCGACCGGGAACTGGATCAGCACGTCCTGGTGCAGCGGGTCGTAGTCGTGGGTCATGACCGGCCGCGGTTCGGCGCCCGGTTCCTCGGCGATGTCCCAGATCTCGACCCGGAAGCGGACGTACCAGCGTTTGGCGGAATTGACGAAAGCGCCTTTGTTTTCCGACTCGAAGAGGATGTTGCCGGTGTCGAGGTCGCGCAGCCGGACGCGCCATTTGCCGGAGGTTCGCGCCGGTAGCAAAACGCGGCAGCCGAGGTTGAAGTCGAAGCGGATGCCTTCCGGGCCGATCAGGACCGGGGTGGCGGCGGCCGGCGGGTAAGGCGATTTCGCTTCGGCGGCGGGTTGGGCGGTCTGGCTGGCCTGGCTGGGGGCGGATTGGATGCTTGACAAGGCGGGGTCGGCGGCACTGGCCGCGGACTCGGTTCCCGGCGGACTGGTCATCGGAACTCCGTTCAGCACGCCACGCGATGGGCATTGGCCTTGAAGGCGTTCGGCGGGAACGTGAAGGCCTTCGGGAAATGGAATTTTAAATTAGAAGCAATCCAGAATTTCGTAAAGCGTTAACATTGGCTGAAAAACTCAGCATTTCCATCACATCGGCCGCGCACGCGACGTTTTACACACCCACGCGTGCCGCTGGCGACGTCCGGAGGGCGGGATCGTTGGCCGCGTTCCGGCCGCGGCGGTTTGAAAGCGCGCTCGTCACGCCCAGAAAATGAATTCCGTCTTGCCTACTGATAACCTTCGCGGTCATATTGTGCGGCGCAACATTTTTCAGGAGGGCAAGATGAGCGACCGGGCGATGGGATTCGAGCGGCCACCAGTCGTTTATTGCGATTCAATCCACGCCGCCGGATTGCACAATGGCAACATGCGTATGTTGCTCACGCGATTGGACGTGGATGGCAAGCCGATGCCGGCGCTGGAACTGATCCTGCCGTTTGGCGAAGTGAAAACCATGATCGCCGCCTTGCAAAAGATCAGCAGGTGACCAGATGTTCGATCTGAAGATCAGAATTTCGACATCTCGCAGGCGCGTCTGGGCTGCACGCGCCTGTCCGAAACCGCCGCCGGTCCGGTGACGATCGGCACTGGCGAATTGACAAAAGTTCGTCAGCTCAGGTAGTCGACTTACGTTCGGTACAACAATCGTCCGGGTTCAAAACACGTGCCAACGGAAAGCCGGTCCGAGCTCACCGTCCTTTTAGCGCGCTGTTTCCAACAATTGGAGACAACACGCCATGCGCAGTCGCGCGATGTGCTTCACTGCATGATTGAGCGTTTGGAAGGAAAATTGGACGCGCTCGAGGACCCGGCGGTGCCGGAGCGGCTCGCTGATTCTCCCCTCGCTGATGCTGCCCGGATCACCACCGCCCACCGATGGTGTACGTAAACGCACGTTACGAACAACAGGAAGCAATGGCCTCACAAAGTCGCGCCGAACTGAGCCAACAAATCGCCCGTCGTCTCGAAGCCGTACGGTCCGCCCAGAGCGGGCTGGCGCGTGAGACGGCACTGCATGTGCTGATGCGGGCGGAGGCGGAACTGGCGGATCTGGATCGCGCCGCCGCGCGGCCGGAATTCGCCTACACCCTGGCCGCTGTCCCGGCGAACTGAGGCGTCAGCCGGGAAAGAACACCAGGGTCCGCAGTTCGATACTCTCTCGCGGATGCTTTACGGCCGGCGCGGTGGGATCGTCGAAGGATGTGTGCGGCATGAAGCGTGCCCGGCCGTCGCGCGCGGAATCGTAACACTTCAGCAGCAGAATTTCGTCGCGGATCATCATCGGGGCGTAGAACCAGCGATGCGCCTCGTTATAGAACAGCGCGTAGATTTCGCCGGTGCGATCGCGATAGATCAGGTCCTGCGCGACCAGATCGCCGTCGGCGATGGTGCCGGCGTGACACAGCGCGAGCGGGGCGTCGAGCAACGGGCCCTTGATCGGCCGCCATAAATTCACGATCGCGAAACGGTGTTTCAGCAGGTCGTCGGCCTCATCGCCCATCAGGTCGCGGACCCGTTGTGGGCCGGACAGTTCGGTGTAGTCGCCGTGGATGCGGGCGACCGGCTGGCGCGGAATGCCGGGCGTGCGGTCCTCGACGCCCGGGGTGCGGCGGCGGATCGTGTGGTCGAACACCACGACGCGGTGACCTCCGGTGGCATCGCCGATCAACCGCTCGGCCTCGGGATAGTAAACGCGGCGGAGTTCTTCTTCGTCGTACAGGTCGGCGGCCTCGGTCGGGGCTTCGATCAGCTTGAATCCTTCACGATCCAGCGACATCGCGTCGCCGAGCGGGCGCATGTCGTAAATCGGTAAGGTCCGGATGTCGGGGAGCATGTTGGTGCGCGGCTGGCCGGCGGGCAGGTCGTAGGCGTAGGTGTGCGGCTTCTCGGCCATCCTCGCGAGGTAGGTGAGTTCGCCGTTGACCTTGGGCAGGGTCTCGAAATCCGGCATTGGCGTGGCTCCGCGTTCGACCACCGGTTTAGTTGGGGACGCACACCGGAGGAGACAACCGGTCAGGCGGTGGCGCGCTGAATCGCCTGCCAGACGCGCTCGGGGCTCGCCGGCATTTCCAGTTCCTTGACGCCGAGCGGAGCCAAGGCGTCCATGATCGCGATCATCACCGATGGCAGCGCACCGACCGTGCCCGCTTCGCCGCCGCCCTTGGCGCCGAGCGGGTTGGACGGCGTCGGCGACGGATTGCTGACGATCGAAATGTCGCACATGTTGTCGGCCCGCGGCATCGCGTAATCCATGAAGCTGGCGCTGAGAAGTTGCCCGGAGTCCGGATCGTAGGCGACCTTTTCCATCAGCACCTGACCGACGCCTTGCGCGACGCCGCCATGCACCTGACCGGCGAGCGTCATCGGATTGATCACGGTGCCGACATCGTCGATGACAAGATACGTCAGCAGATCGACTTTTCCGGTATCCGGATCGACCTCGACCTCACACACATGGCAGCCATTGGGGTACGTCGCGCGTTCCGGCGCGTAGGTGGCGTGTTCGATGAAGCCGGGCTCCATGCCTTTCGGCAGGCGCGCGGGTTGGAAGGAGGCGATGGCGACCTGCTTCAGCGTGAGCTTCTTGTCGGTGCCGGCGACGGAGAACGCGTTGTTTTCGAACGTGATGTCGGCTTCGGCGGCTTCCAGCAGATGGGCCGCGAGTTTCTTGCCTTTGACGATCAGTTTCTCGGCCGCCATGGTCAGCGCGGTGCCGCCGGTGACCATCGAGCGGCTGCCGTTCGAACCCATGCCGAACGCGACACGATCGGTATCGCCGTCGATGAAACGAATTTCGTTGGCGGCGGTGCCCAGTTTTTCGTGGAGGATTTGTTTGTACATGGTTTCGTGGCCCTGGCCGTGGGTTTTGGTGCCCATCAGCAACAAAGCCGATCCACTGGGCTGGAAGCGGACTTCGGCGTATTCGGGGACCGGGCCGGCGGCCTGTTCGATGGCGTTGACCAGGCCGATGCCGCGCAGTTTGCCTTTCGCGCGCGATTGTTCGCGGCGCGCGGCGAAACCGGCGAAGTCGGCGTGCCGCAACCCCAGTTCCATGTTCTCGGCGAAGGTGCCGCTGTCGTAGACCTGACCGAGCGGCGCTTTGTATGGCATCTGCTCCGGCTGGATGACGTTGCGTTTGCGTAATTCAATCCGGTCGATGCCGAGTTCGTCGGCGGCGGCCTCGATGAGGCGTTCCATCAGATAGATCGCCTCTGGCCGGCCGGCGCCGCGGTAGGGCGCGGTCGGGTTGGTGTTCGACAGCACGGCGTCGATCGTGACGTGGCAGGCGGGGACGTGATAGACGCCGGTCAATGTCAGGATCTGCCCGAACGGCGTCAGCAACTGCCGGTCGGACGCGATGTAGGCGCCGATGCTGGCCAGCATGTTGAGGCGCACGCCGAGGAATTTGTAGTTCTCGTCCAGCGCCAGTTCGATTTCGCCGACGTTGTCGCGGCCGTGCTCGTCGGCCATGATGACCTCGGACCGCTCGCAGCGCCACTTCACCGGGCGATCGAGTTTCTTCGCGGCCCACAGCACCAGGCGGTGATCGACGTACTGCCAGCCCTTGGTGCCGAAGCCGCCGCCGACGTCGTTGACGACGACGCGGACCTGGCTCTCCGGCACCTTGAACACGTTCTGCGCCAGCATGTTGCGTACCCGGTGCGGATAGTTCACGTCGGCGTAGAGCGTGTAGCGGTCTTCGAACTTGTCGAACACGCCAAGCGAGCCGCGCGGCTCCATGAACTGCGCGTGCACGCGGGTGATGACGTGGCGGCGGCGGACGATATGTTTCGCTTTCGCGAAGGCGGCGTCGGTGGCCGCTTTGTCGCCACGCTCGAAGGTGTGGGAGATGTTGTCGCCGTTCTCGTCCCAGACGACGGGCGCGCCGGGTTTCGCGGCCTCGGCGACATCGGTGACGGATGGCAACGGATCGTAGTCGACCATGACCAGTTCGGCGGCGTCCTTGGCCTCGGCCAGGGTTTCCGCGATCACCATGGCGACCGGATCGCCGACGTAACGGACCCGGTCGCCGATCAGCGCCGGACGTTGCGGGGCGAACATCGGGGAACCGTCGCGTTTCTTGCGCGGCATGTTGGCTTTCGGCATGGCGATGCCGTCGGCGACGTAATCGGCCGAGGTGTAAACGGCGACCACGCCGGGCGAAGCCTTCGCCGCGTCGGTGTCGATGCTGTTGATGTTCGCATGGGCGTGCGGGGAGCGAACGAAGATACACCACGCCTGGCGCGGCAAAACGTTGTCGTCCTGATAATGGCCGCGGCCGGTCAGCAGCCGAACGTCTTCATAACGCCGGACGGGTTGACCGACGCCGAATTTTGTCGGTGTATCGAAATGATCAGCCATGGTGCTTATCCTTGGGTATCGTCGTGCTTCATGGTCCGGTTCGCTTCAACCGCACCAGCCCCTTTGCGTGATTCGCGTTCATTTCTGGATTTCGCGCGGACGGTGCGACCGGCCGGAACGGGAAACGCGAATCACGCGAAGAAACGCAAATAACGCAAAAAGCTGTAATTCGGGGCGAGTGCACGCGGGTTGTCCGGACTTTAAACGAACCGCGCCGTGATCGTGCCGAGAGGACCGTAATCCACCAGGAACGTATCGCCCGCGTGCGCTTCGACGGTGGCGGTAAACGAGCCGCCCAAGACGAACTGACCCGGCTCCAACGCGATGTCGAAGGGGGCCAGTTTGTTCGCCAGCCACGCCACGCCGTTCGCCGGGTGGTTCAACACAGCGGCGGCGACGCCGGATTCCTCGATGACGTTGTTGCGATGGCACAAGACGCCAACCCAGCGCAGATCCATCTCCATCGGACGGATCGGCCGGCCGCCGACGATCAGCGCGGCGTTGCCGGCGTTGTCGGCGATGCTGTCCAGCACGCAACGCGGCTGGTTCGTCACGGGATCGACGCGATGGGTTCGCCCGTCCACGATCTCGGCGGCCGGAACGACATAATCGACCGCGTTCAACACGTCGAATATCGTGCAATTCGGTCCACGCAGGCGGCTGCCCATGACGAAGCCGAGTTCGCACTCCAGCCGCGGCTGAATGAACCGGCTCATGGGAATTTCCTCGCCGGTGTTGTAGAACATGTCCGCCATCAGGCAGCCGTAATCGGGCTCGTTGATCGCCGAGGCACGCTGCATGGCGCGGGAGGTCAGGCCGATCTTATGGCCTTTGATAACGTTGCCCTCGGCCAGCTTGATCTTGATCCAGGCGCGTTGCACCGCGTAGGCGTCCTCGGTCGTGAACCCCGGATGCAGCACGCTCGGGGCGCGCGTGCGAACCCGTTCCTTCTCCGCGGCGTGATAAGCGCGGGCGAGGGCGTCGATGGTGGCGTTGTCGAGCATGGCGGCGTCTCGATCCCTGGACGTTGCGACCTCCCGGCTATGCGAGCCGCCTTGGCTTGTGTCAATCGCTGGGAGTCATGGGCGCCACGGTTGGCGCGCGCCGCGTTCCGCTGTTACAGCAGGGAGGCGACGAACGGGCGGGCCGCCAAGGGCCTTGTTCACGGTTTGCCGGCAGGGAGCGTTCAATCACCCGAAACCGAGGCGACTGATGCGCATCCTGGTGAAGCCTCCTCTCGGCACGCGCGAACGGGCGCCGTTCCTGCTGTTGGTGGCGTTGACGGCGTGCGGCACGATGGGCATGCACGTGATTATCCCCGCGCTGCCCGCGACGGCGCGCGCGTTGAACATGTCGATCGGCACGACGCAATTGACGATCACGCTGTACCTGATTGGGCTCGCGGTGGGGCAGTTGTTTTATGGGCCGGTGTCGGACCGGTTCGGGCGGCGGCCGGTGCTGCTGGCGGGCCTGACCTTGTTCACCGCGGCCAGTGTCGTGACCGCTTGCGCGCCCAACGCGGGGGTGTTGATCGGCTCCCGCATCCTGCAATCGATCGGCGGTTGCGCGGGCCTGGTGCTCGGGCGGGCGGCGGTGCGCGACGGCGCCACGCCGGACAAGGCGGCGGGCCAACTGGCGATGCTGACATTGGTGATGTCGGTGGTGCCCGCTTTGGCGCCCGCGGTGGGCGGGTACTTAACGGCTTACGTGCACTGGCGCGCGAGTTACGTGCTGCTGGCGGCGATGGGCGGACTGACATTGTTGGTGACGTTGCTGATCCTGCCTGAAACCAATCGCGAACGGATCGGCGGCGCCTCGGGCGGATCGTTGCTGACGGGCTATGCGATTCTGGCGCGGTCGCGGGCGTTTCTGGGGTACGCTGTGGGTGGGGCGTGCTCCACCACGTCGTTCTACGCTTTCATGTCGGCGTCGCCGTTCATTTTCGAGGACGTGCTGCACCGGCCGACGCAGGAGATCGGGCTTTATTATGTGCTGCTGATGGGCGGCGTCAGCACCGGCAGTTTCCTGGCCAACCGGCTGTCGCGCGTGGTGCCGTTACGCCGCGGCTTGCAACTGGCGAACGTGATGACCATCGCGGGCGGCCTGTTGTTCGTGCTGTTCGACGCGTTCGATCTGTTGTCGGCGGCCTCGGTCGCGGGAGCGGTGACGGTCTACATGGTGGGGGCGGGCATGGCCAGTCCGTTCGCGCTCGCCGGATCGGTCAGCGTCAACCCGCGCACGATCGGCGCGGCGTCGGGGTTGTACGGTTTCTTTCAGATGGGCTATGGAATGTTGTGCACCGTCGCGGTCGAGGTGTGGCATCCCGGCGCGGTGTATCCGGTCGCGATCATCATGCTGGCTTCGGCTTTTGCCGGTCAGATCATCATCGGACTGGGCACGCGGGCGCGGTGACGGTTTATTTCGCGGTGGACATCGCCATCGCCGGCCCGGCGCCTTTCGGACGCCAGACGATGCCCTGGCCGGCGACGCAGTCCGGCGGACATTTGCCCGTGCCAGCCTCGACATAGCCCATATCGCGCATGATCTGGGCTATCACGAAGCCGGCCCACCACGTGCCGTTATTGGCGCGCACATATTCGGACCCGAGTTCCTGACGCAGCAGCGGATCGACGCCCGCCAGCGCCGGTTGACCGTCGTTGGTGGCGCGCACCGCGCGTTTGATGCCGTCCGCGGAATTCACCACTTGTTCCATGACTTTGTAGATCGGCTGGGTCATCACACCATCGGGCATCGTCGCGTCCTCCGGACTTTCGGACAGCGACCGTAACGCCGTGAATATTGCCGAATGGTATCCGGAAGCCGGGATTCGCCGATCAGGTCAGCGCGCTGACCTCGAGCCAGGTGCTTTGGTAGGTCGCGCCCTCGCCCATGTCGGTGTAGCCGTCGGCGCACAGCATGTTGACGGTGCCGCCGGCGGTTTCCGTGTCGGGGCGCTGACCGGGAACCAGCACGACGCCGGGTTGAATTTCGTCGCGTATTCGCAACAACAGCCCGACCTCGCCGCGTTCGTTGCGCAGGCGGACGCGCTGGCCGTCCGTCAGGCCGCGGGCTTTCGCGTCGGTGGGATGCAGCACGGCGTGCGGAACGCCCTCGCGTTGGCGCAGAAACGCGTTGCCGCTGAAGGCGGTGTGACTTTGGAAATAGCCCGGCGTGGTCAACAGGCGCAGCGGTCCGGAGCCGGTGTGCGCGGGATCGGGCCGCCAGTCCGGCAGCGGCGGCAAGCCTTGTTTCGCCAGCGCTTCGGAGTAGAATTCAAGTTTGCCGGAGGGCGTGCGAAAGATCTGGCCTTCCCGGGTCGCGACGGACACCGCTTTGCCGTCCAGCAACGTCGCCGGATCGAACGCGGTCACCGCGCCGGTCGCGTCGCGGAACATTTCTTTCATCAGTTCCGGCGGCGACATCTGGAACACTTTGTCGGTCATACCCAGACGCGTGGCCAGGGTTTGCGTCAGGCGATGGTTCGACCACGCCTCGCCCGCCGGTTCGACGACGCGATGACCATATTGCATGTAATACGTGCCGTAAGCGCGGTAGAAGTCTTCCGTTTCAAGATAGGTCGCGGCGGGCAGCACGATATCGGCGAATTTCGCTGTCTCGGTCATGAACGGATCGTGCACGACGGTGAACAGGTCCTCACGCGACAGGCCGGCGCGGATGCCGGCGGTGTCGGGGTTGGTGACCGCTGGATTGTTGGCGGCGATGAACAAAGCGCGGATCGGCGGGTCGTTGAGATCGCGCAAGGCCTCGCCGAGTTTCAGGTGGTTGATGGTGCGCGTTTCGGCGGGACCGGACGGCTTGCGCAACGCGTTGTAGTTGAGTTCGAAGCCCGCGGTGGTGGCGACCAGAGCGCCGCCGCCGTAACGGCCATAGGCGCCGGTCACACCGGGCAACAGCGCGACGGTGCGCAGGTTCTGGCCGCCGTCGGTCAGGCGGGACAGACCGAAGCCGATACGGATGAACGAAGTCTTCGCCGCGCCATACCAACTCGCGAAAGTCTCGATATCCGCGATGGGGAGCCCGGTGATGTCGGCGGTGGCTGCGGGGGTGAAGCGCGGCAGAACGTCGCGCTCGACCTGATCGAAGCCGAGTGTGTGACTGGCGATGTAGTCGCGGTCGATGTTGCCGTCGCGCGCCAGGATGTGCATCACGCCGAGCGCCAGCGCGGAATCGGTGCCAATGCGTACCGGCAGCCACAGGTCGGCGACGCGGGCGGCGCGGGTGCGGCGCGGATCGATCACCACGAGTTTCACGCCGGTGGCGCGGCGTTTCTCGATCAGGGGCCAGAGATGCACGTTGGTGGCGTGCAGGTCGGAACTCCAGGAGACGACGAGATCGGATGCCGCGACGGATTCCGGATCGGCGCCGCCGACGTCGCCGGCGGTGACGGACCACGCGGCGTCCGCGCAGGAATCGCAGACGGTGCCGCCGCGCAGCCGGCTGCAGCCAAGTGCGTGGAACAGGCCGTTGGTGAGGCCTCGGTTGATCTGGCCCTGATGCGCGCTGTAGGCGTAGCCGAGCAGCGCGAGTGGGCTGGATTCCGCCATGACCCGCTTCCAGGTGGAGACGATTTCGTCGAGCGCGGCGGCCCAGGTAATGGGTTCGAAGCGGCCTTCGCCTTTGGGGCCGACGCGGCGCAGAGGGGTGGTCAGGCGTTCGGGCGAGTGCACCAGATCGGCGTCGCGGTTGACCTTGCCGCAGGCGAAACCGGCGGTGAAGGGATGCTCGGGGTCGCCCTCGATACGCACCACGCGGCCGTTTTCGACGTGCGCGAGGATGGAGCACATGTCGGGGCAGTCGTGGGCGCAAACGGTGCGGATCGTGGGCATGGAACGTGGTCCTTTGAGGGTTGTCGCGCGTGCTGGCCAGGATGCTTCGGGCGGGGTGTCAATTCGTCGTGGTCCGACCGGGCCGGGTCGATACCGATGGCCCAATCAGGCCACCTCGCGCATCGGGCTTGAACCGGTTATCTGTCGCGGCACTCATCGCGCGGCGAGAGATGGCCGGGTCGAGCCCGGCCCCTATCCGAGAGACAGTGCGCCGTTTAGCGCGTCACGCCCAACACCCAGGCCAGCACACCCTTTTGCGCGTGCAAGCGGTTTTCGGCCTCGTCGAACACCACCGATTGCGGGCCGTCGATCACTTCTTCCGTCACTTCCTCGCCGCGGTGCGCGGGCAGGCAGTGCATGAAGATCGCGTCTTTCGCGGCTTTCGCCATCAGTTCGCTGGTGACACGATACGGCGCCAGCATGTTGTGCCGGTTGGAATTCGGATCGTCCGACATCGATATCCAGGTGTCGGTGACGACGCAGCGCGCGTCCTTCACCGCCGCGACCGGGTCGCTGGTGATCTCGATCTTGCCGCCCTGCGCGCGCGCCCATTCGATCAACTCGGCGGGCGGTTGCAGCGCGTCCGGAGTCGCCAGGCGTAAGGTGAAACCGAAACGCACGGCGGCTTCGATCCAACTCCGCGCGACGTTGTTGCCGTCGCCGCACCATGCCACCACCTGACCGGCGATCGGCCCGCGGTGTTCCTCGAATGTCAGGACATCCGCCATCAACTGGCACGGATGCGAGGTATCGGTCAGGCCGTTGATCACGGGCACGGTGGCGTATTTCGCCAGTTCGTGCAGTTTCGAGACCTGATCGGTGCGCAGCATGATCGCATCGACATAGCGCGACAGCACGCGCGCGGTGTCGGACGGGCTCTCGCCGCGCCCCGATTGCATGTCGCGCGCGTTGAGCATGACCACATCGCCGCCCAACTGCTTCAT
>Ga0182030_10007759_pt1 | contig 22336 bp, 21 predicted proteins | sample 812S3MmetaG_FD_121299 | JGI IMG/M metagenome (GOLD analysis project Ga0182030, IMG submission 121299) | Permafrost microbial communities from Stordalen Mire, Sweden - 812S3M metaG (Illumina Assembly) | ecosystem: Environmental > Terrestrial > Soil > Wetlands > Permafrost | place: Sweden... | reverse complement strand
CTGGCGCCACGGCTGCCAGTAATATTTTGACCAGCCTTCCGAGACGCCGGCGAAATCACGGTCGGCGACGTTGACGTGGATGAGCTCAATGCGCCCGCCTGCCTTTTCCGGCCAGAAAGTGAGCACCAGAGTGGAGTCCAGATCGCCGCGGCCAAACATTTTCGAGCGCCAGCTTTGCACGATCAGGCGATTCGGAACCACCTGCAGGACCGTGCCGCTGATGGCTCCGCCGAAAGCCGTGAACGCAGCACCGGCTCTTGCGGCGATCTTTACCGGCGCGCCGGTGAAGGCGGCATGCTGCTTGGGATCCAGGTACATGCGGTACAGGCGCGCCGCCGAAGCGGGAAGATGAACGGCCATCGTTACATTTCTAGGCATTGAGTCTCCTTTACTTCATGTCGCCACTCGACTTCGCGCTCGGCATCGACTTCGGGCGCCGCATGGCAAAAGAAATTCACGTTGAACGGATTGCGCGTTCCCGACCGGATCGCCTCGAGTTCCGACTGCATGGCGTCCAAACTCAGCGCAGCGCAGGGCAGCGAACCCAAGCCGCCCGCGTTGGATACTGCAATCGCCAGCTCACTGCCTCGCGAGCCCGCCATGGGCGCTTGGATGATGGGAAGCCCTATCCCAAGAAGTTCCAGAGTCATTGCCGACACCTCGGCGGTCATTCTAACGGGCTAGAGTTTCGCAAATTGACAATATCTGTGTGGCCGCGGCGTAATAATGGGCCCGTGCCAATCACCCCAGAGATTCGTTCACTTCAAGCCCCGGACGATGCCGAGATCCAAGCCTCGAGCGACGTGCTCATCGACTGCGTCGCAGGCGGCGCTTCGGTCGGCTTCATGCATCCTCTGTCGCGCGCCAAAGCGCTTGGTTGACGGCCGTTGAGTACGCCGATGACCATTGCAGGCCACGTGGCAAACTTCGATGCCTCGGGAAAATTGCTGCCTTGGACATCCTGGGCCGCGGCGTTGGACCGAGAAATGAATTTCTACCAGCAGTGCCCGTTTGATCACGGATATCCGCGTTTCGCCTGCGAAACCTTTCTCGATGCCGCCTGGACACCGAGCACGGAGCGCACCGACATCATTCCCTCGACTCAGAACGGCATGGGAATTCTGTCGTACTTGAAGTTTTACGGGATGCGCGGCGAGCAGCAGCCGGCATGGCTCGCGACCGCGCGCCTCATGGGCGACTATTTGCTGAAGGAAACGCTCACGCCGGAATCGTGCAAGTATCCCGCCTTTACGCGCTCGACCGGAAAGCGCGGAAAATTCCCGCAGCCCCCCGATTGCGGTTCGCAATCCGACCGGCCGTATGAAATCGAGCCCGACAAAGGCGGCATTGCCGGCCACGCGTTGGTGTTACTGTTCGAGGCAACCGGCGACTCGAAGTACCTGATGCAGGCGCTGCAAAACGCCCGTGTTCTCGCCGCCAATCAGCGCGCCGGCGGCGCCGCTCACTCGCCGTGGCCCTTTCGCGTGGACTATCGCAGCGGCGAGGGGCGCGGGCCCGTGTCAGGAAACATGACGTATGTCCTGCGGCTCTTTGACCTGCTGACAGAGCACGGCTATGGAGAGTTTTCCGGCCCGCGGCAATCGCTGTGGCAGTGGATCAAGGACTACCAGCTGCCCACCGCGGCGTCCGATGGCGGCCTGTTCGCACAGTTTTTCGAAGACCACGACACGCCCACCAATCGCACCGCGTGGGCTCCGTTGAATCTCGCGCGCTACCTGCTCGAGAAAAAGGTTGCGCTCGACCCTGACTGGCTCGCCGATTGCCGCTCATTGATCGATTTCGTGCGCGCAAATTTCACTCATCGGGAATTTGGCGTGAACGTGTGTCACGAGCAGGATGAGGACAAGCAGGCTTGGGGCGGCGTGAATTCGACTTACGGCGCGGTACTCGCCATGTATGCAAAGGCCGCGGATTCGCCTGAGTTGGCGAGCGAAGCTCGCCAGGCGTTGAATTTCACGCTGTATTCGATCGACGAACAGGGCCGCCCGCGGGACTTGGGCTTAAACCAACAGCCGGGGGGTTGGCAGGAGGACGCGCACACCGACGTCATTCACAATTACGTCGACGCCCTGAGCGTCTTTCCGCAGTGGGGAGACGTCGATGCCGCCTCGCGCGATTTGGCGGGTTCAGACGGGGGTTTTTAAGATAGCCGCGATGAAAGCGCTCGTTGCTGCGTCCGTCTCGCCAAAGCGCACACCGGCGCGGAATCGGCCTGCGCCCATGGGCGCGCAGTAGCGCACTTCGGCAGGTATGTGGAAAGCGCTGGTTGCCCCGCACACTTCCAACTCCAAATCGATGAAGCACTGCTGACCGTGCGCGAGTTCGAAGGGCATCGTGATGCTGGCGCCCACGCGCGACATATCGACAGTGTGTCCCGGCAATACCGACATGCCCGGCACGGTGACTGTGGCGTGAATTGCGACGGACTTGCGCTCGTAGTTGCGGCGCTCGAGCGTCGCTCGCCGGACCAACTCGTCGCCGTCAAATTCGTTCGCCTCGACCAGACTTTGCGCTGCGGCCGTACTCATTCGTCTCTCCTGCTCGACCAACCCTCAAGATGGTAAGCCGAGATCGCGCATTGACCATCGCGCCAATTGTGACCGACCGCGCGGATCCAAACGCTGCTCGGAGAAAATGTCAAATAGCGAGCGGCATTCGCCGCACCGGCCGCAGCGGCTGCGCGCGGATCAGCGCACCTAGGCCGTCATCAGCAGATGGCTCATCGCCGCAAATGCCGGCAGCGTCACCGAATCATTCGCAGCGCTCGAGGCTACCGGGTGGGAACAAAACCGTGCGATCACCAGTTCTGCCTTCGGCGCAATGTATAGGCGCTGGCCGTGGATGCCGCGCCCCTCGAACACATCCAGCGGATTGTGAGACACCCACCACATGTTGCGGTAGGAATAGCCGGGCAGCAGCGTGTACCCAGCCATGGCGAATTTGGCCGGATCGGAGCCGCGGCGAATGTCGGCAATCACTTCCGCCGGTACGAGCTGTTTGCCGTACCAAGCACCCTCGCAGCGCATGAGTTCTCCGAAGCGGCATAGGTCGCGAAGACTGGCGCTCAAACCGCCGCCGCCCATCGCCACACCAATGGTGTCAACCGTCAGATAACCGTCTTCTTCACAGCCGATTTGCGACCATATTCTCTGGCTCAGCATGTCCGGCAGGGCCATGCCCGTCACCCGTTTCATGACCCAGCACAGCACTTCCGTATTGATGGTTTTGTAGGCAAACGCCGCGCCGTGGGCTCCTTCCTTGCGCAGGGTGCGCAAATACTCATAGAAATTCCCCGGCCCCGTGTAATCCGGTGCGCGCGGACGCAGGCCGCCCGCTCTACTGTAATCCCAGATATGGGCTTTTGGATCGGTATACAACTCCGAGTACTCGACACCGACCTGCATGTCGAGCACTTGGCGCAGCGTGGCGTCTTCGTAGGCGGTACCGGCCATCTCCGGCAAGTAATGCGACACGCTCTTGGCCTCATCCAGAGCGCGTTCATGAATGAGCGTTGCCGCGAGCGTCGCCGCGTACGATTTCGTGATCGAAAAGCAGGCATGCGGCCGCTGCTCCTGAAGCGCTCCAAAGTAACGCTCATATATTCGGCGGCCGCGATGCAAGACGACGATGCCGTCCGCATAGGTGCGCTGCAGCGATTGCGCCCAGGTGAGTTTGCGGCCCTGTAAATCGTCGAAGCTAAGCGCGTCGATCGCAGCCTCGAGGCCGTGCGGCGCCTGCCCAAGATCGCTGGGTGCGGCGTTGCCGCGCCAAACGGTGGCCGTCGGCGCCAGCTCGCGCATGTGGGATAGAGTCCAACGGATCTGGGGAAACTCCAAGAATCGATCGTCTTGGAAGCGGATCAGTTTTGCCTGCGGCGGCGGTGAACCCCGCATCCACCCCAAGGCGTTGGGGTCCGAGGCGTCGGCGTCAGGATATTCGACGCCGTCAATCTCGAATATTCCGCTTTTCATTGAGTGCGCCCCGCGATCCTTTAGTCATCTAAGACTGCACACTTGGCCGGGGGTTCGCAAGGAGCCTGTCTGACAGGCTCCAAGGCTTTGGCGCGCGTTCGCCCGGACAGGCACAATACGGCATGAATTACAGACACATTTATCATGCGGGCAATTTCGCCGACGTGGCGAAACACGTCGGACTGCTCTACTGCCTGCAGGCATTGAAGCGCAAGGATGCCGGGTTTTTCGTGCTGGACAGCCACGCCGGTCGCGGCTTCTACGACCTGCAGGCTCCGGAAGCGCAGAAATCCGCTGAATCGGAACGCGGCGTGCAGCGCCTGATCGTTGCGGGCCTAGGCAATAAATTCTTGGCCGACTATTTCACCGCCATACACGCGCGGCGCGGCAAGCGCCTGCCGCGCTATCCCGGATCACCGGCATTGATTGCCCAAGCGCTGCGCCCGCAGGACCGCGCATTGTTCGTCGAACTGATGCCGGCGGAGGCCCGTGCCGCGGAGCGCGAGATCGAGTCCGAAGGTCGGGTTCGAACGCAGATCGACGACGGCTACGCAGCGCTCAAAGCTTTCCTGCCGCCGGAAGAGCGGCGCGGGCTGGTGCTGATCGATCCACCCTACGAGAGCCTCGATGAGCTGAAGATGATGCTGCAGGCGTTCACCGAAGCCTATCGGCGATGGCCCAGCGGAATTTACCTGATGTGGTACCCCATTCGCAGCGCCACTCAGCGCAGCATGGTGCATGCGCGGTTCGAGGCTTTGCGAATTCCGAAAATGCTGCTGGCGGATCTCGCCATTCACCCCGACGATGCCGGGCTGGGGCTTGCGGGAAGCGGGCTGATGATCGTGAACCCGCCGTATGGCGCGGATCAGTTTCTGCGCGACGCTTATGGCGCAATTCATCAGGGAATCGCCACGCCGGGCGCGGGATACGTCGAAGTAGCGCGCCTGACGCCCGAGCGAGTGGCACAATAGGACACGCTTTTCCCGAGGACAAGACCCATGGACCCAAATACATTACGCGAACGGCTCGCCAAACTACACGCCGAACTGGCCGATGCGCATCAAGAAAATCCCGCGACACGGCAATCGCTGGGTGAAATTCTCCCCGACGTAAAGCGCATGGTCGACCAGCCGGGCACTCCTGACTCTTCCATCGACAAAACGCTTCCGGATCGCCTCGAGAGAGTAGCGGTGCAGTTCGAGGCGGAACATCCGACGCTGGCGGCAAGCGCGCGTCGGCTCATCGAGCTCTTAAACGAAGTCGGAATCTAAAAAAACTTAAGGCATCCAGACGATCGCAGCGTCAACTTTCGCTGCGATGGCCTCGACATCGCCGCCTCCTGACCTTACGTCGCGCATCAGAACCGCGATGCTGCCGTGGCCCGGCACGGGTACGATGGTCCCGCGATAGCCCTGTTCGTCGAACTGCTTAGGATTGCGCACCGGTTCATGCACCAGCACCATGACCGTCACCGGGCCCGACTGCGTCTGCACGACCAGATGCGGCACCTTGTGTCCCCGGAAATCGCAGCTGCTGGCATAGCTCACGATTCCCGCGTCGGGTTTCAAGCGAAGTTTTGATTCCTGCAACACAGCGTTCAACTTAAGGGAAGGGACGGGAACATCGGTGCGTTGCCAGGCATCCGGCTCCTCCGCCATGTGCGCAACCACATCCGCCGCAAGGCTGCGCTGTGGGAACGTAACCCAAACTCCCCCCGCGATCACCAGACCCAGCAATACACTGGCTGCCATCGCCATCCAGCGGCGACCCTGGGCCGCGGTCGCGGCTTTGCGCGCAAACGGCAGCACGACGGCCTTAGGTGGGATGTCTACGAGCAAAGCGCGCTCGAGCCGCGATTCAAAGCGCAGCACCTGCTCGGTAAACGCGCGGCACTCGGCGCAAGACTCGCGGTGCGCCCGCAAGTCGGGATCCGGATCGTGCGGATCGGCCAGGACCGCAGAACGATAGCGTGCGTGATCCATCATTCTTGCGGATCCAAGCTGGTGTCCTCACCGCAAGCCGCGCGCAGCTTCTGGCGCGCGCGGCACAGCCTCGTGAGCACCGCAGGCCCCGACAGATCCAGCTCGCGGGCAATCTCCGCCGTCGAATATCCCATCAAGACCTGCAGAATGAGCGGTTCACGGTATTCGTCGGGCAATTTCATCAAGGCGGAGCGCACGTCGCTAATGCTTTGTTCCTCGGCGGCAGCCAACATCGGCTCTTCTTTGGCGATCAGTTCGTCGACATCCACCGTCGGGAAGCGCTTGCGCTCGAAGGTGCGCGCATATTCCCGGCGGATGATGGTCAACAGCCAGGGTTTGGCCGCTGCCTCGTCCAACAGCGAGTCCTGCGCCTTCCAGGCCCGCAGCATGCTTTCCTGCACCACGTCCTCGGCCAAAGCACGGTCGCGGGACAGCCAGAACGCGAATCGCAGCAGGTCCGGACGCAGGGACTGACATAACGCCTGGAACCGGGCGCGTCTCTGATTTCCGCCAACCTCATCGTTCATGTATAAATCAGCACCCGGCTTAAGATATCGCCCCGGCGATATTACCGCGTTATGCCGGCGGCGCCTGCGGTGAAAAGTCCGGACCGGGCGGGGGTTTAGCGAATTTACCGCGGCAAAGTGGATCGTGGGAGTCACATCGAAGATGACCGGAATTGTTGCCAATTCATTTCCGAGCACGCGCATGCGGCGCATGCGCCGTGACGAGTTTTCGCGCCGTTTAATGCGCGAAACCCACTTGAGCGTGGACTCGCTGATCTATCCGATTTTCGTCGTCGAGGGCCGCGGCGATCGGCAACCCGTGGCTTCGATGCCGGGCATCGAGAGGCTGTCCGTCGACCAATTGCTGCGCGAATGCGAGAGCTTGGTGCGGCTCCGAATCCCGGCGATCGCGCTGTTCCCCCTCACCCCCGAGGGTAAAAAGACCCTGGACGCGCGCGAGTCCTGGAATCCCGAGGGCATCGCGCAAATGGCGGTCAGGGCCGTCAAGAAGGAATTCCCGGACTTGGGCGTGATCACCGACGTGGCGCTCGATCCGTTCACCACGCATGGGCAGGATGGACTGATCGATGACGCGGGCTATGTGATGAATGACCTGACGGTTGAAACGCTGGTGCGCCAGGCGCGCTCGCATGCCGACGCGGGTGCCGACATCGTCGCCCCTTCGGACATGATGGATGGACGCATCGGAGCGATTCGCGCGGCCTTCGAATCCGCAGGGCTGATCCATACGCGAATTCTGGCCTATGCGTCCAAGTATGCGTCGAGTTTCTACAGTCCGTTCCGCGACGCCGTGGGATCGGCCGCACAATTGGGAAGCGGCAGCAAGCACACCTACCAAATGGACGTCGGCAATTCCGACGAGGCGTTGCGCGAAGTGGCGCTCGACATCAGCGAAGGCGCCGACATGGTCATGGTCAAGCCGGGACTGCCCTACTTGGACATTGTGCGGCGGGTCAAGGATCGATTTGGAATGCCGACATTGGTCTACCAGGTGAGCGGCGAATACTCCATGATCATGGCCGCCGCCGGCAACGGCTGGCTGAATGAGCGCGCCGTAGCATTGGAAGCGTTGATGTGCATCAAGCGCGCGGGAGCCGACGGTATTTTGACCTATTTTGCAAAACGTGCGGCGGAGTGGCTCGCAGCGTGAACTTGAGCGCCGGATCGGAGGCACCTGATCAATACGGGGTTGCGGGCCATCCCATCGCCCACAGCTGGTCGCCGTTCATCCACGGGATGTTCGCGAAGGCCACCGGCCAGAATCTCGTATATCGGCTGTTCGATATCGCGCCTGACAATTTTCGCCGCGAGGCGCTGCGCCTGTTTGCCGGCGGCCTCAAGGGACTCAACGTTACCTTGCCGCATAAGCAGGCGGCCGCCGAGCTGGTAAATGAGCTGACACCGCGCGCGGAGCGGGCCAAGGCAGTCAACACCATCGCTTTTTTCGAGCAGAAATCGCTGTTGGGCGATAACACCGATGGCTTGGGACTTACCGCAGACCTCGAGAAAAATTTAGGAATTGCGCTCGCGGACAAACGAGTGCTCATTCTCGGCGCCGGGGGCGCCGTGCGCGGCGTGCTCGGCTCCCTCATGGAGCGTGATTTGCGCCAGGTCGTCATCGCCAATCGCACCCCGGAGCGCGCTCGCAAGCTGGCCGCGGAATTCGCCGACTTGGGGGAGATCTCAGGCTGCGGGTTTTCCGACGTGCGGGGTCCGCCCTACGATCTCATCATCAACGCCACATCGGCCAGCTTGCAAGGAGAGATGCCGGAGATGCCGGTTGGCCTGGTGGGCGAAGAAAGCATCTGCTATGACATGGCCTACGGCCGCGGGCATACCCCGTTTACATTGTGGGCGAAATCCTTACATGCGGCGCGCACCACCAAGGGATGGGGCATGCTGGTCGAACAGGCTGCAGAGTCTTTCTTGCTTTGGCGCGGAATTCGTCCCGACACCGCGCCGGCTCTGCAGGCATTGGCGCAGCACGCTTGAGCGCTGCGGCGGCCGCCGCTTAAAGCGCCTCGGCCCCCCGTTTAGGCGCTTCAGCGCGGCGCTTCGGCGCGGCGCTTCAGCGCATCGTGACCAATTCTTCCGCGCTGGTCGGGTGTATGGCCACGGTATCGTCGAAATCCGCCTTGGTAGCACCCATGCGGATCGCCACGGCAAACCCCTGCAGCATTTCGTCGGCGCCGGCACCCAAGATATGGCAGCCGACGATGCGCTGTTCGGGACCTACGCAAACCAGTTTCATGTCGGTATGCGTTTTTCGCGTCGTCATCGCGTGATACATGGGCGTAAAGTCGGCCACGTACACTTTTACCGCGTCGCCATATTGAGCACGGGCTTGCGCCTCGCTGGCTCCCACCGTACCGATGGGCGGGTGGGTGAAAATCACCGTCGGAATCATGTTGTAGTCCAAGCGCCGGTCGGGCTTACCGCCGAATAACCGGTCGCTCAAGCGCCTGCCTGCCGCGATTGCCACCGGCGTCAGGGCTGCGCGCCCCGTAACATCGCCGATCGCGTACACGCCTGCGACATTGGTGTTTTGAAAATCATCGGTGATGACATAGCTTGAGTCATCTAGAGCGACTCCGCAATTTTGCAAATCGAGCCCGGCGACATTCGCATCGCGGCCGATCGCCCACAGTAGGCAATCGAAGCCGTCAAACTCGCGGCCGTCTTGCGCCACCAGGGTTTTCTTGCCGGCCGCTTCACGCACCGCAGCCGGCACCACTTGTTCCTGAATGACCATGCCTTGCGCGCGAACTTCCCGCATCAGGGACTTGCCGAGCATCACATCGAAGTTGGTCAAGAACCGATCCTTGCGCACGAATTGCTCTACCTGGCTGCCTAGTTCTCGAAAAGAAGCCGCCAGTTCGCAGGCAATGTAGCCGCTGCCGATGACGGCGACTCGTTTTGGAAGGGCTTCGAGATCAAAAAAGCCGTCGGAGCTGATGCCCAGTTCAGCACCGGGGAGTTTCGGCAGCTTCGGTTTGCCTCCTGTGGCAATCACGATGTGCCGCGCGCTCAAGTGCCGGCCGTTCACCTCAAGGGTGTGCGCGTCCACGAAGCGCGCCACGCCTCGCACATGGGCAACGCCCTTGGCTGCCAGATTGCGTTCGTAGATCCCGTTCAAGCGAAGCACATAGGCATCGCGCTTGCCCTTAAGTGCAGCCCAGTCGCTGCCGCCCACTTCGACATCGAAACCGTAGTCGGCCGCATCGTGCAGGCTCAAGGCGATGCCCGCTGCGCTCCACATGATTTTCTTCGGGACGCACCCTACGTTCACGCAGGTTCCTCCCAGGCGATGCGGTTCGATCACCGCGGTCTTCGCGCCGTATTCAGCCGCGCGCTGCGCGCAGGCAAGACCGCCGCTGCCGCCGCCGACGCTGATGAGATCGAATGATTGGTCCGACACTGCCCATTTCGTCCTTTAAAGAGAAGCGCCATGATACGTGTTCGCGGCCCCCGCCGCCCCTTGAGCCGGGTGTGGGCGCGCGTCTGGTAGAATTGGACGGTGAGCAATCCACTTCTAGACCTCAGCGCATTGCCGGACTTCGGGCGTATAGAGGCGAGCCATGCTCGTCCGGCGCTGGAAAACGTACTGGCGGAGAATCGCACACGCCTCGCGGAACTGACGACGCAGGCCAACCCGACCTTTGCCTCGCTGGTCGTACCGGTCGAGGAATTGAGCTACCGCTTGAGCCGGGTGTTCAGCCCGATCTCGCATCTTAACGCGGTCGCCAATTCGCCGGAAATGCGCGAGGCATACAACCAATGCGTGCCGCTGCTCACCGAGTATTCCTCGGAGCTTGGCCAGAACGCCACCCTGCAAGCCGGCTATGCATACGTGCTGAAAGCCGAAGACGCCACACTCGATCCGGCGCAGCGCAAACTGGTGGAGAATGCGCTGCGTGATTTCCGCTTGGCGGGAGTCGATTTGCAGCCGGAGCAAAAGGCGCGTTATCGCGAGGTGGCGCAGCGCCTGGCCCACTTGGCCACGAAGTTTTCCGAGAATGTGCTCGACGCCGGCCACGCCTACACACGGAGCATCATTAATAGCGCGGAACTCGCGGGCCTGCCCGGCAACGCAGTCGATCGGGCCGCGGCCGATGCGCGCGAGGCCAACCAAGCCGGCTGGCTATTCAAACTCGATCAGCCCACCTACATGACCATCATGGCCAGCGCGGAAAACGAACAACTGCGCCGCGACATCTACGAAGCCTGGATCACGCGCGCATCGGATATGGGCCCTAGCGCCGGACGCTTCGACAATTACGGCATCATTGCGGAAATTCTGCCGCTGCGCGACGAACTCGCGAAGCTGTTGGGGTTTGCGAATTTCGCCGACTATGCGCTCGCCACCCGCATGGCAAAGAGCAGCAAGCAGGTGCTCGCCTTTTTGGACGACTTGGCGCGGCGCTGCAGGCCCGCGGCGCGCGAGGAATTCTTAGGGCTCGAGGAATTTGCCGGCCGCAAGCTCAATGCTTGGGACATGGCGTTCTACAGCGAGCGGCTGCAGGAAAGCCGCTACAAAGTGTCGCAGGAAGCGCTGCGCCCGTATTTTCCGCTGCCGAAGGTATTGGACGGATTGTTTGCATTGACGCAGCGTCTATACGGCGTGAGTGTCCGCGCACGCACCGATGTCGCCGTCTGGCATCCCAGCGTTCGCTTCTACGATTTGCTCGACAAGGACGAGCACGTCGTGGCCGGCTTTTTCCTCGATCCTTATTCGCGCGCCGAAAAGCGCAGCGGTGCGTGGATGGACGAATGCATCGTCGCCAAGGCGCTGCCTTCGGGCACGGCGCTGCCGGTGGCGCAGCTGGTATGCAACTTCACCGCTCCCGTGGGCGCGCAGCCCTCGCAGCTGACGCACGACGAGGTCATCACGCTGTTTCACGAATTTGGACACGGCCTGCATCACATGTTGACGCGCGTGGCGTATCCCAGCATTGCCGGCATCAACGGCGTGGCCTGGGACGCGGTCGAGTTGCCCAGCCAGTTCATGGAGAACTTCGTATGGCGCGCCGAGGTACTGCCGCTGATTTCCGCGCACATCGATACCGGCGAGCCTGTGCCCGTCGACATGCTGCAGCGGCTGCTCGGCACGCGCACATTCAACGCCGCGCTCGACACGCTGCGCCAGATCGAACTCGCCACGTTTGATTTTGAATTGCACGCGAACTTCGATGCCAAGCTGGGCGCGAATGTCGCCGAGACCCTCGCCGGCGTGCGGCGGCGCGTGGCCATCGTGCCCGCCGCACCCTTCAATCGCATGCCCGCAAGCTTTGCGCACATCTTTGCCGGCGGCTACGCGGCCGGCTACTACAGCTACAAGTGGGCCGAGGTGCTGGCCGCGGATGCTTTCGAGGCGTTCGAGGAAGCCGGCGTTTTCGACGCCAAGACGGCGGCGCGATTCCGAGAATCCATCCTCGCCCGCGGCGGCAGCATCGATGCGATGGACGCGTTCGTCCGATTTCGCGGCCGCCAACCCGACGTGCGGCCGCTGCTCAAACAAACCGGAATCGCCGCGTGAAGCCGCCGGCTGCGCTGCTGCTGGCGCTGCTGGCGGGGCGCGGCATGGCGGCCTCCGCCTACGTGAGCGATGAGCTGGTGCTCGGCGTCTATGCCGAAGAGAACAACCAAGGTCAACGATTGGCTACACTGCATTCGGGAGCCAATGTCGAAACGCTCGCGCAGAGCGGAGACTTCACCCAGGTACGCTTGAATGATGGGACTACGGGCTGGGTCAAATCTGCCTTTCTTACACCGAAGGAACCTGCCGTAGTTCGAGTCAAGCAGCTCGAAGAGGAGCTGGATCGCACACGCGCCACCACACCCGCCCTGGCCGAGGCGGCGGCGCGCAGCGAAGTGGAGCGACTCAAACAAGAACTTGCTGCAAAGCAAAGCGAGTTGGATGCTGTACGCAGCGGCGCGTCATCGGCGGCTGCCGCGCCGCAGCCGCAGCCCGGTCCGCTCGCCGCCATCCACGCTCCTGCCGGCCAATGGGCCGTGGTCGCGGGCATCGCCGTTATCATTGGTTTGGCGTGCGGCTTTTGGCTGGGATACGCGGCGCTGGCGCGGCGCATCAGGCAAAAATTCGGCGGCATCAAAGTTTACTAAATGCGTATTTTTTTAGGCTCTTTACGGCCTGCCGGTTGACTTAATACTGTGAGCCATGTCCACAAGGAGACGTAGTTACGTGGCGCCGCCAACCCTAAAAGCCTAAACTTGCGGCGATGTACGACCTCCGACGTAACGACTACGACGTTGCGAACTCAGTTCAGGTGAGCTCCACCGCTGCCGTAGCCGCGGCGGTCCGTGAACTTTTTACAACGGCGTGGCCTTCCGAGTCCTTCGACAAGGTCGCCGTGGCGTTCGAAGATTTCGACAAGCTTTTTACCGGCCGCATGCCGGGCTACCACGGCGTCGACACGCTATACCACGATCGTCAGCACTCGCTCGACATGACTCTCGCCATGGCGCGGCTCTTGGTCGGCTATGAGCGAACCGTTGAGAGCCGATTGCGCTTCGGCGGCGAGCGCGCGGGTATGGCGCTCGTGACTTCGCTGTTTCATGACGCCGGCTACATACGGGAATTCGATGACCGCCAGCACAGCAATGGCGCTGAGTTCACCCTCTATCACGTGACGCGCAGCGCGCGTTTCCTCGCGCGCTACCTGCCGAGCATCGGCCTGGAAAGCTGGGTGCCGGTTGCGACACGAATCGTCCATTTCACCGGTTACGAGATCAAGCTCAATATGATCCAGCTCGCCGATCCCAAGGATCGCAAGCTGGGGCATCTCCTGGGTACGGCGGATTTGATCGCTCAAATGGCGGACCGCTGCTACCTGGAGAAATGCCGCGACCGGCTCTATCCGGAATTCGTGCTGGGGGGAATTGCCGCCACGACGGGTATCGATGGCTCGCTGCGGGTCCGCTACAGCTCGGGGCTGGATCTACTGCGCCAGACACCCGAGTTCGTGCGCGAAACATTCGTCGCGCGCCTCGAGGGCGAATTCGAGCATGCTTACCGCTACCTCGAATGTTTGTTCGGCGGCAAAAATCCATATCTCGAGGCCATCGAACGCAACGTGGGCTACCTGCACCGCGTGTTGCGCACCGAGCGTTGGCCCATGCTGCGGCGTAATCCGCCGCTGTTCACCTCGGACGACACACAGATCGGGCAGGTGCGCGGCTTGATGCTCAATCGGCTGAAGGCGCTCTGGGCCTAAGGCAGGTCGATCCTGGCTACGTAGCGGGCGTGCAGCTCATCGAGACGCGCAAGCACGGCTTCCTTCCCCAACAGCGGCGCGCCGGCAATAGCCGCGTGCAAGACCGCAGGGCTTAAGCTTCGCCGTGCCTGTTCCGCAATCGGCGCGAAGCTGAAATGCCAGGGCTCCGGTTGCACGCCGGAACGCAGGCCCTTGAAGGGGCGAAAGAATCCGAATCGAGCAGCATGCGCGTCCAGCCACTGATCGAGCCGCGCGAAAGGCCCACCCGGCGCAAATTCCTCGCGCGTGAGTTTGATCTGATATCCCGCCGCGGGGGCGCCGCGGTCGACGAGATCCAGATCCGTACCCCAGTGATGGCGGCTGGCGCCCGGCAGCGCTGACCACAGCAAAATGGCATCGATCCGCTCCATGGCCGTCAGCGCGCCGGCCTCGAGTAGGGCCCCCGCGGCGTCGTACATAGGCCTTTCGCCGCTGAACTTTCCGTTCCAGATAACCAGCTGGCGGGCAAAGTCGCGAAAGCTGCTCATCGGCACCAAGTCGATCCCGTCGGCCTGGGCCGCACGGCGCAAATTGAGGAAGGGCGTCACTACTTGCGCATGCAGCAGGCACGCTGGATCGGCAACGGCCGAAATGTGCGTACGCGCCTGCCCCGTCAGCTCGCCTTCATTCACGAGGCCACTCCGCGGGCGGAAGCAAACTCGGCCACTTGATCGAACACGCGGGCAAAAATCCCCACTTCCTGCGCGCCGGAAATCGTGTATTGGCCGTCGAAGATATAGGTCGGCACGCCGGTAATTCCCAGCACCGCCGCGTGGCGCTCGGCCGCAACGACGCCATCTTGGCCGATCCTCAAGATCAGTACGTTGCGAGCCTCCGGGGCGTTTAAGCCAACCTCGGCGCCCAGGCGCACCAGTTCCTCGGGGTCGCCGATGTCGCAACCCTCTTCGAAGTAAGCGCGCATGAGGCGGTCCTTGACCGCTCCTTGCAGGCCGCGCCGCGCCGCATGCGCAATCAAAAGATGCGAGCGGCGGGTATTGGGCACGCGGCTGATCAGGTCGAAGCGGAATCGAATGCCGCTGGCTTCCCCCTGGCGTTCGAGTTCCGTATGCGCCTGCTCCAGAAGCGTTTGATCCGGCATTTTGGCCGCCATGAAGGTCTCACGGTCGACGCCTTCAACGGGTACGTCAGGATTCAGCTCGAACGGCCGCCAGACGACAACGGGCTCGTATTGCGGACGCGCCGCTACCGCAAGGTCGAAGCGGCGCTTCCCCAAATAACACCAGGGACAGACGGTGTCTGAGTAGATATCAATTCGCATGAGCCATCCTAGCCTTGATTGTACCCTCGCCCCGTGTGGGGGTACCCTGAACGCCTCTTATGGGGGTTGGCCTGAACAGGTATGATTACCGGCTAAGAGACGGGGGACGAGAGAATCGATGGCGCGAAGCCTTAAAACCAGCTATTTGCTCCTAGCCCTAGGGGTCGGCGCAGTGCTCGCGTTGATTTTGGGCGGCCTGGCATATTACGAACATCGAGTCAACACCGCCGATGCCAACCAGCTCACGTATGCCACCGTCGAGCAGAAGCTGGAAACCGACCTCGAAGCACGCGCTAAATCCCTAAGCAACATCACCAGCACTTCCCTCGCTCCCGCGCTGAAGGAGGGTAACAACGCCGCCGTTGCCGCGATCGCCGCCAGATTGCTCGATGAACGCGACATCGAACGCGTCGAAATATGGGGCGCGCACGAAAACATTCATTACTCCGGCAGCAATCCCGAGGCGCGGCCGACTACCGCGGGTCCGTTCGTGCTGCGGACCGATGTGCAGCGCGTCGGCAGTCTCGAGATCTGGATGAGCCGCGCCGAGATGCAAGAGACTCTCTCCAGCATACGCACGCAATTGCTGAGCAAGCAGGGAGTGCAGAGCAGGCGTATCCGCGGTGTGCTCGCCGGCATTGCGCTGCCGCTCGTCATCTTAGGGCTGCTCGGCGCCTGGTTCATCGCCCGCCAGCTCTCCGGTCCCATCGCGGCATTGGTGAAGAGCGCCGATCGAATCGGCGACGGCGACTACACGCGGCCGCTCGCGGTCGTGCGCCGCGACGAGCTGGGCGATCTGCAATTTGCGCTCGAGCGCATGAGGCAGAACCTGAACGAAACCACGATCACCAAGAATTATCTGAACACCGTGCTCAATAGTTTGAGCGATGCCGTCTTCGTCACCTCTCCGGATGGTCTGGTCAAAAGCTGCAATGAAGCCGCGCAAATGCTGTTGGGCTATGCGGCGGATGAATTGGTCGGCAAGCCCCTGGTGGATTTCATCGATGAAGTGCATCGCAACGCCTTCGACGTGAACCAGCCCGCGCAGGAAGCGCGCGAGACCGTGCTGCGGACGGCCAGCGGACAGACCATCCCGGTTTCCATGGCCAGTTCGGCGATCGACTCCGAGGATCCGCAGTTTCAGGGCAACATTTACGTCGCCCGCAACATCACGGAACGCAAGCGCGCCGAGCGCCGTATCCGCTACCTGGCGCGCTACGACACGCTCACGAAAATGCCGAATCGCATGCAGTTCCAGCACTTGCTGCAGCAGGCCATTGCGCGAGCCAGGCGCAATCAGCGCTCGCTGGCACTGCTGTACTTGGATTTGGACCGGTTCAAAGAAGTTAACGACACCTTCGGCCATGCGGCCGGCGACCGAACACTCGAGATCTTGAGCGAGAGGTTGACGCGGAATTTGAGCAAGGATGCGGTGATCGGCCGGCTGGCGGGGGATGAGTTCGCCATGTTCATCGACGACCTGCCGGTGGACACCGACAACCGCGCAGCGCTGGGCACCCTGGCCCGGACATTGCTCGATGAAATAAGCCGCACGTTCTATGTAAACCAGCAGGAGGTTTATCTCACCGCCAGCGCCGGCATCGCGATCTGCCCCTATGATGCCGAGAATGTGATCGACCTGATCCGCAATGCCGATGCGGCGATGTATCACTCCAAGCAAAACGGCGGCAACTCCTGCGTATTCTACGTGCCCAGCATGAATGCCGCGGCGGTCGAAAGGCTCATGCTGAAGAGTAAGCTGCGCCGCGCGCTGGAACGAGATGAGCTGGTCATTCTGTATCAATCAAAAGTGGATCTGCGGACCGGACGGGTGGTGGGCGCGGAAGCCCTGCTGCGCTGGCGCCTTCCGGGACACGGCGATATTTCTCCTTCGCATTTCATTCCGCTCGCCGAGGAAACCAGTTTGATCTTGGATATCGGCGAGTGGGTGCTGAATCGCGTCTGCGCCGATTACCGCGAATGGCAGAAAGTCGTGCCGCATCCCGGCCGAATCGCGATCAATCTGTCCTTGCGCCAACTCAAACAGTCGAGTTTCATTTCCCGCTGTCGCAGCATATTTCGCAAGCATGGCGTATCGCCCACCTGCTTCGAACTCGAAGTCACCGAAACCACCTTGATGACCGATCCTAAGCGCACGATCGGACTTCTCAATGAACTCTACGCCATGGGCTTAAGCCTCGCCATCGACGATTTCGGCACGGGCTATTCTTCGCTCTCGGCCCTGCGGCAATTCCCCATCGGCACACTGAAAATCGACCAGTCGTTCGTGCGCGACGTCGCGGTGAACACGAATGACGCGGCCATCGTGCGCACCATCATCGACATGGGTAAGAGCCTCGATCTCGAAGTCATTGCGGAGGGCGTCGAGGAAGCCGAGCAGCTCGAGTTCCTGCGTACCCATGGCTGCTACTATGCTCAGGGCCGATTATTCGGCGACGCCATGGAAGCGAATAAATTGCTGGGCATCCTCGCCGGACAGGAAGGCGGCACGCCCCACCACGGCAATTTGTGCGCGCCGACGGTGCTTCGGCCGATGCGGCTCTCTTCGTAACAAGTCTCGATGCTGATCGCGAGAGATCTGACGCTGCGGCGCGGCCCGCAGCCGCTCTTCGAGCAGGTCAACTTCACCGTCTTTCGCGGCAACAAGGTGGGCATTACCGGCGCCAACGGCACCGGCAAGTCGAGCCTGTTTGCGGCGATCTTAAGCGAACTGGCGCCGGATCGCGGCGACATCGATCTGCCCGCGGCACTCAAGGTAGCGCATGTCGAACAGGAGATCGCCTCGAGCGAACGGCCGGCTATCGAATTCGTGCTGGACGGCGATGTGGAACTGCGCACCGTACAGGCGGCTATCGCAGACGCCGAAAGGCGCGATGCCGCCATGGCGTTGGCCGATCTCTATTCTTCATTGGAAGCCATAGACGGCTATCGTGCCAACGCGCGCGCGGCCGCCATCATGCACGGCCTGGGATTCAAGGCGGCGGATCATGAACGCTCGGTCGCCGAATTCTCCGGCGGCTGGCGAGTGCGTTTGGCGACGGCGCGCGCCCTGTGTGCCCGAGCCGACCTACTGCTGCTCGATGAGCCGACCAATCACCTGGACCTCGATGCCATTGTCTGGCTGGAAGAATGGCTGAGGGCCTATCCGGGAACTCTCTTGATGATTTCGCATGACCGCGAATTCCTCGATTCCATCATCGATCGCGTATTGCATATCGAAAATCGCAGCATTCGTGCGTACACCGGCAACTACTCGCAATTCGAGCAGAAGCGATCCGAGGAGCTGGCATTGCTGTCCGTGCTGCACGCGCGTCAAGTGAAGCGTATCGCGGAAATCACGGCATTCGTGAATCGTTTCCGGGCATCCGCCACCAAGTCGCGCCAGGCCCAGAGCCGCTTGAAGATGCTGCAGCGGATGGAACGCATCGTGCCGGCGCACGTCGACAGCCCGTTTGAATTCGAATTTGCGCGACCCCTGAAAACACCGCGGCCGCTTCTCACCCTGGAGGATGCCGCATGCGGCTACGCCGGCGCGCGAGAGGCGGTACAAATTGTCGGCGGCATCAATGTGTCCGTCGGTCCCCAGGATCGCATAGCACTGCTCGGACCGAACGGCGCCGGCAAGTCCACATTGACCAAACTGTTGGCCGGCGAGATTGCCGCCCTACAGGGCAAACGCACCGCCGCCCCTGATCTTGCCATCGGCTATTTCGCGCAGCAACAAATGGAACAGCTCAAGCCCGACTGCGACGCGTTTTGGCATGTGCGCAATCTCTGCGGTCCCGAGTATGCCGCCGCTGACGAGCAAAAAATACGCGACCACCTGGGTAGCTTTGGTTTTCAAGGAGATCGCGCGTTTGAGCCGGCGGGCCGATTTTCCGGCGGCGAGAAGGCGCGGCTGACCCTTGCGCTGCTGGTTGCCCGGCGGCCCAATTTACTGTTGCTCGACGAGCCGACCAATCACCTGGACATCGAAATGCGGCAAGCGCTCAGCGTCGCACTGCAGAGTTTCGAAGGCGGGTTGGTGGTGGTCTCGCACGATCGGCATTTGATCAAATCCGTGGCTGACACCTTGTGGCTGGTGGCGGACGGAAGATTGCAGGAATTCGCCGGCGATCTCGACGACTACCAGCAATGGCTTCGATCGCGCGGCAAGGCAGCGCAGTCCGCGCCGCCGTCCACACGCACGCCCTCGCGCGCAGGCGCGGGCAACACTGCCCCCGCCAGGATCGGCGCCGGCAAGACGGGCGCAGGCGGCAAGAAAGCCGCGAGCGCCAAAGCGCCTGCCGAAACGAAGGCACCGCGACGCGATCCGCTGATCCGGCTGCGGCAGCAACTCGATCAAGTCGAGGTGCGTATCGCCGCGCTCGCCGCCGAGCGCTCGTTGCTCGAAGCGGAGCTTGTTGTTGCCGCCAGTCCGCTCGAGAATAACAAGCAGCAGCAACTCCACTTGCGGCGCGCGAACTTGCAGAGAGACGCGGCTTACCTCGAGATGCAGTGGATGGAGATCGGCACCGCCATCGAAGCCGAGGAGTCGATGCGGGATAGTGAAGGTTAGACTTTCCTTTTGAATTGTGAATTAGGGGCCCAAGACGGGCCCCTAATTTTTAGTGAGCGATAAATTCGCATCGAATCTACTTGGCCTCGACTATCCGCGCCGCGCCCGTAGCAATCGTGGCAAGCGCCTCGTCGGCGGCGCGGTTATAGGCATCGACGATGGCGCTCATGCGATTGTCGGCCGCGGCTTCATGAATATCGGGTTCAAAACGCGCCAGGATATGCCGATCGGCTGAGTTGCCGATGCGTGCCAGCAAATGCACGTGCACCGTCGGTGCCGTGGCCAAAGCGGAATATTCGGCTTGAAAATCCACCACCTCGATTTCCAGCCAATAAGTGCTCGCGAACACGGACGAGTCGGCGCTCACATTGCGCAATCCGGGGTTTGCGTGAAATTCTTGCACCGCGAGGTCTTGCAATACTTCATCCAGAGGCCCTGTCCACCGGACGTCGGCGAAGTAGTCCATGCGCCGATCCGGATAGAGCGCGGCGATGCGTTCCGTGTTGAGCCCGGCCCGCACCCGCAGCTTGAGGACCGCCAGATCGGTGGGCGCCGCCGGAGTGTTTGCCGATTCCGCCGCCGATGATTTCCGCGTCGCCGCCAACATGTACATAGTCGGCGGAGCCGTCTTGTTCTTGAACAACGATCCTGCGCAAGCCGCCAGCGTCAGGGCCACCAGCAACAGCAGCGCCGCACGCGGCATTTTGGCACCTCGCTTCATTTTGGCACCTCGATTCCGCGGTAATTGGACTCATAGATCAATTGCGACGGGTCGCGCTTCAGACTGCGCGACAAATCCCGAAAATCGCGTACAGCCTGCCGGCTCTCGCGCAACAACTGCTCCAGTTCGGGAAGACTTTGGCGGGTAAAGCGCGACACGCCGGGTTCGTTCTCATTCACGAAACTATTGAGGCGCTGCGTGGTTTTAGCGAGGTTGTCCGAGATCTGCCGGATATTCGCAACCGCCGCCCGAAGATCGGGCGAGTCCTCCGCGATGACGCCGCGCAAGTCGACCACCGTTCCTTCCACTGCTTGGGTGGTGCGCCGCACGTCCGCCACGAGCAGCTGAACTTCGTGCACTGTGTTGGGCAGGCGTTCGCTGGCAGCGCGGGCGTTCTCGAGAGTAGCCTTGAGCGAGCGCACGTTCTCGTCGCTGAAAACTTCATTGAAATGATCGGCCAATTCAACCAGGTGCGTGGTCAGAGCCGGTAGATTGCTCAGCAGCACATCGAAGTCGGATCGCCGTGAACGAATCATGGGATAGCGCTGTCCCTGCTCCAGCGCGCCCGTCGACTCGGCTTTCGGATCCTGCTCCAGATCCACGAACAAGAGGCCTGTAACGCCCTGAAGACTCAAGGAGGCTCGCGTTCGATCATCGATGGGCGCCGTAGAGTCGATATCGGCGATTACCTGCACGGTTTTGCGCTGCTGCGGGTCCAGCATGATGCGCACCACCTTGCCGACATCGACGCCCAAGTATCGCACCGGACTGCCCGCGGTGAGCCCGCTCACCGATCCCGGAAAATAAATCTCGTAGCGCTGATAGCTACGCTTGTCCTGCTGATCGGTGTACCAGAACACAAACGACACCGCCATGGCGATGACCAGCAGCACAAAAGCGCCGACCGCGACATAGTTCGAGTCTCTATCCATGCGCTTCCCCGTCGGCAGCTTGCCGATCCGCGGCTTCCTTTTCAGCGGCGCGCGCGCGCGGGCCATGGAAGTATTCCTGTATCCAGGGATGCGGATTCTTGAGCATACCCACCAGAGTATCGCTGATCATGCGCTCATCGACGATCACGCCAACGCGTGTGCAGGTCTGAAACAGCGTATCGAGATCGTGGGTGATCATGACAACCGTGAGCCGCAGCTGCGAATGAAGATACAACAGTAGCTCATCGAAGGCCGTGGCGGAAATCGGATCGAGACCCGAGGTCGGCTCGTCGAGAAACAAGAGCTTCGGTTCCAGCGCCAGCGCCCGGGCCAGCGCGGCGCGCTTAATCATTCCGCCCGACAGCTGGGAAGGAAATTTAGCCCCGGCGTCGGGCGACAATCCCACCATGAGCAAATTCATCTCCGCCAGTTCATCCAGAGTCTTCTCGGACAATGAATAGTGCTCCCGCAGCGGCAGCTGCACATTCTGGGCCACGGTCAGGGAGCTGATCAGCGCGCCATTTTGGAAGGTAACACCATAACTTTGTATCAGGCTATTGCGGTCCGATGCCGCCAGGCTGTCCACATCCCTGCCGTACAGTTCTACAGTGCCGCCGTCGGGGTGCCGTAGTCCGAGTATCGAGCGCAGCAGCACCGACTTGCCGGTTCCGGAACCGCCGACCACGCCGAATATTTCGTTCTGCTCCACGTCCATGTCGAGTCCGTCGTGCACGATCTGCGAGCCGAAGCTATTGCGAAGCCCGCGCACCCGAATCACCGGATTGAAGTTTTGGTCCAGCATCAAAAGTTAATTTGCACGAACAGCACGGCAAACAACGCATCGGCCAGGATCACCATAAAAATGGCTTGCACCACGGCGACGGTGGTCAGGCGGCCCAGCTCCCGGGCCGAATCTCGCACCTGCATGCCCCGATAAGTACCGACCATGGCAATGAGGATGGCGAATACCGGCGCCTTGACCAGACCGGCCCAAAAGGTCGTCGGCGACAGCGACTCTCGCAAGCGCGCGGTGAATTGCGGCAGCGGAAT
>Ga0182030_10007754_pt1 | contig 22339 bp, 23 predicted proteins | sample 812S3MmetaG_FD_121299 | JGI IMG/M metagenome (GOLD analysis project Ga0182030, IMG submission 121299) | Permafrost microbial communities from Stordalen Mire, Sweden - 812S3M metaG (Illumina Assembly) | ecosystem: Environmental > Terrestrial > Soil > Wetlands > Permafrost | place: Sweden... | reverse complement strand
GTCCACGCTGTTCTCGCTGATCCTGGGGGAGGCGATGCCGGATGCGGGGAAGGTGTCGGTCGAGCGGTCGGCGAGCCTGGGGTATCTGCCGCAGGAGAGCGCGCCGGCAGGGGAGGAGACAGTGCTGGAGCTGGCGTGCTCAGCTTCGCCGGCGCTGGCGAAGGCGCTGCGGGTGATGAAGGCGACGCCGGAGGACTCGGCGGAACATCACGAGGCGCTACGGATTTACGATGAGGAGGGAGGGTGGCAATTGGAGCCGAAGGCGAAACGCATCCTGGCGGGGCTGGCGTTCCGGCAGGGGGACTTTGAGAGGCCGGTGCGGACGATGAGCGGGGGCTGGGTGATGCGGGCGCACCTGGCACGGCTGCTGACGATGGAGCCGGACCTGCTGCTGCTGGATGAGCCGACCAATCATCTGGACCTGGAGTCGCTGGTGTGGTTTCAGCAATACCTGCTGGATTATCCGGGGGCGATCCTGATGATCTCGCATGACCGGGAGTTTTTGAATTTGCTGGCGGGGGCGATTGTGGAGATCGCGCACCGGAAGCTGACGCGATACCGGGGGAACTGGGACACTTACATGGAGCAGAAGGCGGCGCGTGCGGAGCAGCAGTGGGCGGCGTACAAGAATCAGCAAAAGGAGATCGCGACGTTGCAGGAATTTGCGGACAGGTTCCGGGCGAAGGCGAGCAAGGCGAGCCAGGCGCAGAGCAAGCTAAAGCAGATCGAGCGGATGGATAAGATCGAGGCGCCGATGGGGCAGGAGAAGACGGTGAGCTTCCGGTTTCCGCAGCCTGCGCGGGCGGGGCAGCGTGTGATCACGCTGAAGGATGTGAGGCACGCGTATGGGGACCTGGTGGTTTACGAGAAGCTGAACTTCGAGGCGGAACGTGGGCAGCGGACGGTGCTGGTGGGGCCGAACGGGTCGGGGAAATCGACGCTGCTGAAGCTGCTGGGAGGTGCGCTGGAGGTGCAGAGCGGGCAGCGGACGCCGGGGTATAATGTGAAGGTGGGTTACTTTGCGCAGTACCGGGTGGAGATGCTCAATGCGCGGCAGACGGTGCTGGAGTCTGTGCTGGATTGCGAGAACCCGGTGTCCGAGCAGATGGCGCGGACGGTGCTGGGGTCGTTTTTGTTCCGGGATGACGATGTATTCAAGCCTACGGCGGTATTGAGCGGCGGGGAGAAGACGCGGCTGGCGCTGGTGAAGCTGCTGCTGGACCCGCCGAATGTGTTGCTAATGGATGAGCCGACGACGCACCTGGATATCGGGAGCATCGATGCGCTGATCGGGGCGCTGCGGCAGTATGAGGGGACGCTGATTTTCATCAGCCATGACGTGTATTTCATCCGGTCGATTGCGAGCACGGTGCTGCACATTACCGCGGGGCGGCTTACCTATTACCCGGGGGATTACCAATACTACCTGGATAAGTCGCGGGCGGGGTCGGAGAGGGCGGCGCTGGTGGCCGGGGATAAGTTACAGAATGCGCAGCCGACGACAGCGGAGGCGGAGGTGAAGAACAGCGGGATGGGGATGAAGGAGATGAGGGAGCAGCGGCGCGCGGATGCAGAGAGGCGCAAGGCGGAGGCAAAGGTTGTGCGGGATAAACAGAAGGCGGCGGAAGGGCTGGAGATGCGGATATTCGCGCTGGAGGGGAGGCAGAAGGAGATCGCGGCGGAACTGGAGAAACCGGAGGTTTATGACGCGGGCGGTGCGGCGATGAAGCTGAACCGGGAGTTGATGTCGGTTACCGAGGAATTGGAGATGGTGATGGCGGAGTGGGAGGGGATGGCGGGGAAATAAGAGGGAATTTGAACAGAAGGAAACAACCCGCCTTCGCCTCCGCTTAACCCCACTACGTCCTTCTGCTCAAATCCCTCCCCCTCTTCCTGTCTCTTCCCCGCGCCGGAATTTCTTCCATCCCCCCCAGCCGCCGTGCTCTACTTTCTCCCGTGATCACCAAAATCAAATTCCTCGGCATCCCGGTTGCCAACCAGGATCGCGCCCTCCGTTTTTACACGGAAAAGCTCGGGTTCGAGGTAGTCGGTGACGTTCCCTTCGATGAAAAACAGCGCTGGATCACCCTCGGCATCCCCGGCGCCGAAACCCGTGTGACGCTATTTACCCCTCCCGGCCAGGAGGACCGTATCGGCAGTTTCGTGAACATGGCCTATCAAGCCTCCGACCTGCAAAAGACCTACGAAGAGCTAACGGCCAAGGGCGTGGAGTGCGTCAAACCCCCCACCCCGCAGGCCTGGGGCGCGTACGCTCTTTTCAAGGACAGCGAGGGCAATACCTTCTGCCTCGCCACCGAGAGCAATCTCAACCCCAATAAAGAATAGCCACCCGCTGGCGGGGGGCGCATCATCCGGCCTTGACACCACCGGCTCAGCCGCTAGCTTTCCTGCTCTTTTTTGACCCTGATTCCGACCCTGATCCTTTTACCCGCTGAGACCAGACTATGAAACGCACCTATCAACCAACCAAGCGTACGCGCAAGCAGCAGTTCGGTTTTCGCGCCCGCATGAAGACCAAGAGCGGGCGTGCCATTCTCTCCCGGCGTCGGCAGCGCGGACGCAAGCGTCTCCTGCCAAAGGGCGTCGAAATCCACTTCGCGCGTCATACCGAGGCCTGATCAACCTGAATCCGCCGGGCTCTCTGGCCCGCCCGGACCACCCAGCCCGGCTCCTGAGCCTCCCGGCCAGGCGCGGGAGGATCATGGCTCCGGTGGCAAACTCGTGCCGCTCGTGTCGCAGCCGGCCTCGGACAACGTCCTGCGCCTCCGGTTTCCGAAGTCTGCCCACCTCACCGAGTCCAACGAGTTTTCCCGCGTCAAAAGCGCTGGGCGCTCCTTCCACGGCCGTTATATGATCCTTGGCGTCTACCGGGACCGGGCCAGCACCCGTTTTGGCTTCGTCGCCTCCCGCCGTGTCGGCAACGCCGTGGTCCGCAACCGCCTCCGCCGCCGTCTGCGCGAGATCGTCCGCCTTTCCCAGCCCCGGATTCTTCCCGGCCTCTGGATCGTCCTCATCGTCCGGGCCGCTGCCGGCCGCGCCACGGGAGACGCCCTCCGCACGGAATATATCGCTCTCGGGACACGGGCGGCTATCTTTACCCCGATTTAACCGGCCATGCTCCGCCTGCTCATCCGCGGTTATCAACTCCTGATCTCTCCCGCCCTGACGGTCATCTTCGGGCCTGGCTGCGGCTGCCGCTACCAGCCCACCTGCTCTCATTACGTCCTCGAAGCTCTCGAGAGCCATGGCCCCATCCGCGGCGGCTGGCTGGGTCTCAAGCGTCTCGCGCGCTGCCATCCGTGGGGCGGAAGCGGTTTCGACCCCGTGCCCGAGAAGAAATGCGGATTGAAGAATCCAGCCCGCCGGAGGCGGCAAACTTTTCAATCCGAAATCTGACAGCCGAGCGGAGCGAGACAATCCGCCTCAGGCGGACCCGAAGGGCGAGGCCGGAGGGCCGAGTTAATCCGAATTCCGCAATTTGATGGCTGGACTAGCCGCGGGTTTTCATTCATCCCCTCTCACCTCCAAATGGATCGCAAAGGTATCATCGCTGTCGCCCTCTCCGTTCTCGTCCTGCTGATCTGGCAGATCGAGTACGCACCGAAGTTCGCTCCGCCCACGCCGCCGCCCGGCCAGACCGCCTCCGGGTCGCCCGCCGCGTCCGCTGCCGCGACCGCAGCAGCATCGGCAAGCACGCAAACCGCAACCGCCCTTTCCGCGGCTCCCGCTCCATTCTCGGCCGCCGCAGCCACCCCGGCCCCTGCCCAGCCGAAGGTCCCCGAGCAGTTCACCAGCGTCGCCGGCGCCGCCGCGCAATATCGCTTTACCAATCTCGGCGGCGGCATCTCCAGCGCAGAGCTGACTGGCTATCCTGCCGAGTCCGGCAGCAACGTCGACCTCAATGAATTTGGCACCCTGCCCATCGGCGCGATTAGCGAAAAACCGGGAGAGGGCGGCGATTTCCCCTACTCCGTCACTCGCGATGGCAACAATGTGCTCTGCGTCCACGACCAGCCGGGCGGCCTCTCCATCAGCAAAAAATTCACTCTGCCCGCGTCCACCCAGGATGCCCATGGCTACGGTGTAAAGCTCGACGTCAGCTTTACCAATCACGGCGCGCAGCCCATCAGTTCCCAGGGCTATTACCTCTATGTCGGCTCGGCCCATCCCGTTCACCAACGGGACCTCCCCCTCTATACCGCCTTCGACTGGTACGTGCAGGGTGCCAAGGCCAGCCACATCGACGTCAGTTGGTTCAATGCCGGCAAAATTCCCCTCGTCGGCGTCGAGACCCACCCGGAGCGACCCGTTTACACCGCCGATGCCGATAAAATCGGCTGGGCCGCCATCAACAGCCAGTTCTTCACCACCGTAGTCGCTCCCCTGGACGGAGCGACCGGCAACAGCGTCTGGGCGCATCGGTTAACCGTGAAATTGCCCGACCGGGACCTCCTCGTCATCGAAGGCGCCCTTCGCATGCCTGCTTTCACCGTGGTGCCCGGCCAGAGCGTCACGCAATCCTTCCGGATTTACGGCGGCCCCAAGATTTACGGCGTCCTCAAGGGCCTGGGCGATGGCCAGGAGCGCATCCTCAACTTCGGCATTTTCAGCCCGGTATCCGTCTTCCTCCTCAGCTCGATGAACCAACTGCACAGTTGGACCGGCAGCTACGCCATTGCCATCATCATCCTCACCCTCTGTATCCGCGGTGTCCTCTGGCCCGTCCAGAACAAGGCGACCGCCTCCATGCGCCAGATGCAGGAGCTTCAGCCCCGCATGACCGAGCTGAAGGAGAAATACAAGGACGACCCCACCCGGATGAACACCGAGGTGATGAAGTTGTACAAGGAGTACAAGGTCAACCCCCTGGCCGGCTGCCTCCCCATGTTCGTCCAGATTCCCATCTTTTTCGGCTTTTACAGGATGCTGGGCACCGCCATCGAGCTGCGGAACAGCAAGTTCCTCTGGGTCCATGACCTTTCCCAGCCGGACACCGTTTTCCACGTGGCCGGCTTCCCGGTAAACATCCTGCCGATCTGCATGGCCATCACCATGATCATCCAGATGTCCATGACGCCGAAGACGGGTGACAAGTCCCAACAGCGCATGTTCATGTTTATGCCGTTGATTTTCGTGATGTTTTGCTACAATTTCGCCTCGGCACTGGCGTTGTACTGGACCGTCCAGAACGTCTTCTCGATCGCGCAGTTGTACGTGACCCGGAAGCGAACGGCGCCGGCCCCCTTTAAACCGCCGGTCAAACGCAAATCCCGATGAGCTCGCCCGCCAAGGATATCCTCGACACAATGCTCGGGTACCTCGGCTTTGTGTGTGAGATCGACGAGGAGAAACGCGAGGACCTCCTCCTGCTCCAGGTGCATACTCCCGAGAAGGAACGCCTGATCGGCCGCCATGGCGAGATACTCGAGGATGTCCAGTTTCTCCTCAACCGCATCCTCCAGGCCAGGCACCCGGACGAGCCTCGCGTTCAGGTGGATATCGAGTATTACCGCGAGATGCGCGAGGATGGCATCGTCCTGCGCGCCAGGCAAATCGCCGACCTTGTCAGGAAAACCGGCCGGCCCTTCCATCTCGACCCCATGAATTCGTACGACCGGCGCATCATTCACAATGCGTTCAAGGACGACCCGGACATCATGACCTGGAGCCCTCAGGACGACGCCCGCATCAAGCGAATCACCCTTAAGAGGAGAACCCAAGGCACGTAAATAGCGGACGCGGAAAGATTCAGGCCAATCCGTTGTCAAAATGTCATTTGACAAACAACAGGCTGGCTTTCAATCTTCCGCTCCTCTTTTCCCCGAATTTCCGGCTCGTTCGTTTTCCAAAGTAGCATCATGACCGCCCAACTCCTTGAAGAAGCCTCCAAGAAAATCCCCGTGCCCCAGGTTCTCATCAACGTCGTCTCCCGGCGGGTGCGGCAGCTCAGTGCCGGGCACCGGCCCCTCATCGAGACCACCCCGCGCATGGGCTTCTCCGACATTGCGCTGACGGAGATCATCCAGGGCAAGCTCGCTTACGAGGACGCTCCGATCGAAGAAAAGCCGGTCAAGTAGCGCCGGTAAGCGCTATTTAAAGGCGCACCGATGCCTGATATCGCCACCAATCGCCGCGCCCTCCACGACTACCATATCCTGGAACGCTACGAGGCCGGCATTTCCCTCGTAGGCACCGAGGTCAAGAGCATCCGCGCCGGACTTGCCACCCTCAACGGGGCATTTGCCCGCGTGGACAACGCGGAGGTCTGGCTCTTTGGCGCGGATATCCAGCCCTACGCTCGGGCCAGCGCCGAGCAGCACGAGCCCAAGCGGCAGCGGCGCCTCCTCCTCCACCACGCCGAGATCAACAAGCTTTTCCAGGCTACCACGGTCGGTGGGCACACCCTCGTGGCCCTTCGCATGTACTGGAAGGGCCCGCACGTCAAAGTGGAGATCGGCGTCGGCCAGGGCAAACAGGCTCACGACAAGCGCGTCGACATCAAGAAGAAGACCGAGAAGCGTGAAGCCGACCGCGAGGTCTCCCGCTTCAATCGCAAGCACATCTGAGGGGGTGCCGTACGAACGCTGCCTACCCGAGCGTCCCTTCGATCATCCCAACCGCCTTCAAATACACCTTGTGTTTGCCGCCTGACATCAATTCGTCGTTGAGCAGGCATACGAGATCATCCTTGCCGCCCGGCATGAGATAATGGGATTCCCGGTTCCCGGATAGCCGGACATCCGCGTGCAAAAAGCCCGATCCCTCATGGTGCCCCACGAGGAACGACGTTTCTCCCACGCTTAAGCGCACACTCCCGAGTGCCCGGCCCGGTTCCTCCCGCAGTGCCACCGCGACGCGAGTCCCGTTCAAATCCGCGTACCGGAGGCCCCGCCCTTCGGTCCCATCCAGTTTCCACTGCAATTGAGCGCCCAGCCAGCCCGCCATCAGCAGCGCCGTTGTCCGCATCCCCGGCGCGTGCGCGATATCGACCGCGTTCAGTCCCGCCAGTTCCGCAAGGTGCTCTGGCTGGTCAAAAATCTGCGCCACGGCCTGCCGCATGTAGAGCGAGCGCGTCCAGTTCAGATCGCACAACGTCATCCGCGGGCTGGCCGGTTCTATTGCCGCGCGCAGCAGTTGGAATTGGTCCCCCGGCTCCTTCCAGCTCTGGCTGTCAAAGATCAGCCGGTCCACCCATGTCCACAATTGTTCCTCCGATTCCGCCGGCAGATCCCCGCGCCACCAGAGGACCAGCGGCAGGTCCGAGTCCAGATGCGAAAACACAATATTCGGGATCAGCGGCTGCGCATCCCTTCCCAGCAGGAAGGAAATTTGCTCGCAACATACCTGCTTTGCCCCGGCCCGGCTCAGGTGGCAATGGGCCGAGATCCACGCCTGCACTCCGGCGCCCGCGGTGTTCGGGTCCACGGCGATCAGGATGGCCCGGCACGCATGGTCCTGCGTGATTTGGGCGATGACCTCCGTTGTATTCCGCATGCATTCCGCTCCCTCGCAGTACACCGCAAAATTGATCAGCGACGCCCGCGTGGCTGCTCCTTCGCCCTCCTGCCAGAGCCGTTTCAGCTCCCGGTCGATATTGCCGATCTCCACCGGCAGCCCCTGGGTCAAATTGGCAATCGCGTCAGGCATGGGGGATGATATTGCGGATTTCGGATTGCGGATTGCGGAATGAGAAATACGGGCCGCCGGAGGCGGCAAACCTTTCAATCCGCGATCTGCAATCCGCAATCATCAATTTTTACAACCTCCTCCACGACCGGCCGTCGCGCTCGATCAATTCATCCGCCTCCTTCGGCCCCCAGGAGCCGGCAGGGTAGGGGGAGAGCGGCGGCGGATTCGGGCTGGTGTGCCACGCGTGCTCGATCTCATCGATAAACTTCCACGCCTGCTCTACTTCGTCGCGCCGGGCAAAGAGCGTCGCGTCGCCGCTCATCGCGTCCAGCAGCAGCCGCTCATACGCTTCCGGGCTCGCCTTGCCGAAGCTCGTCCCATAATGGAAATCCATCTTCACCGGCTCGATCCGCAACGCTGTGCCGGGAATCTTCGCCTGCATCCGCAGCGAGATGCCTTCGTCCGGCTGGATGCGGATCACCAGCACGTTCGCCCCCACTTCGCTGGATGAATGTGCCGCATTCTCCGCCTTGTTGAAGAGCACCGCCGGCGCGTTCCGGAATTGCACCGCGATCTCCGTGCCCCCCTTCGGCAGCCGTTTCCCGACCCGGATATAAAATGGAGTGTCCGCCCAGCGCCAGTTATCGACATTCACCTTCAGCGCCACGAACGTCTCCGTCATCGACTGAGGGTTCACGCGATCTTCTTCGCGGTAGGCGAGTACGTTTTTCCCATTGATCGCCCCGGCGGCGTACTGGCCGCGCACGACGTTCTTCGTCATTACCTCTCCGTGCAAGGGCCGCAATGAGCGCACGACCTTCACCTTCTCATCGCGCACGCTGTCCGCGGAGAGGTCTGTCGGCGGCTCCATCGCCGTCAGGCAGAGCAATTGCAGCAAGTGGTTCTGCACCATGTCCCGCAGCGCGCCGGAGCTGTCGTAATACGGCCCGCGCCCTTCCACTCCCAGCGGCTCGCTGGCGGTGATCTGCACGTGGTCGATGTAGCGGTTATTCCACAGCGGCTCGAACATCCCGTTCGCGAACCGCAGCACCATGATGTTCTGCGCCGTTTCCTTCCCCAGGAAGTGATCGATGCGGAACGTGTCCGCCTCTGCGAAGGTATTGTTGACCACGGTGTTCAACTCCCGCGCCGTGGCCAAATCATAACCGAATGGCTTCTCGACGATCACCCGCGTCCAGCCGCCGCCCGGCGATTTGTTGAGCCCGAATTCCTTGAGATTTTTCAGGATGCCCTCGAATTCCGATGGCGCTACAGACAGGTAAAACAGCCGGTTGCCCCGCGTCCCGAATTGCGCGTCGATCTCCTCCAGCCGCTTCGCCAGGCTCTTGTACCCCTCCGGATCGCCGAACTCGCTGCGGTGGTAAAATATCCGGCTCGCGAAGCTCTGCCACAGCTCATCCTGCACGCTCTGACGCGAGAACTTTCGCGACGCATCCTCCAGCTCCTTGCGGAATTGCTCGTCCGTCTTGTCGCGCCGCGCAAAGCCGACCACGGTCAACGACGACGGCAAATCCCCATCCTCCGCGAGGTTATACAGCGCCGGGATCAGCTTGCGATGCGTCAGATCGCCGGTGGCCCCAAAGATGACCACCGTGCAGGGCTGCGGCATCGTCCGGCTCGATAGGCCTTCGCGGAAGGGATTGGTTTGTTCGTTCGAATTCGGTGTCACGGCGGCGGCGAGGGTGGGCAAAATAGGGTTGCCATTCAACCCAATAGTACGTCTCCCCATGCCGCCACGGATGGGTCAGAAAATCCCGCCCAACCTCACCCCTTCTTTTCCAATTCCTGCAACAGGATCAGGAGGAAGTCCCGGTTATGCGCCGAGAGGTACCGCATCGTCCCGCCCATGCGGCTGAAGGTCTTGCAATACCTCAGATAGTAAGCGGGGTTGTTGATCGGCGGCTCGCCGTCCTTTTGCCAGTCCCACGTGCTTTCGGCCAGATCGACGATCACCATGTGGTGTCTTTTGATTTTTCCGCCCTTTTGGATCTCGAGATTCTGCGACATCGAAAGCGATTTCTCGAAGATCATCGGAGACATCACCGCCGAGCCGACGGAAAGATAGACGCCCCCTTCCAGTTGATGGACCTGATTGGCGTAAGTGAGAAAATCCCGCTGCGCCGTCCGCCCTATGGCCGCGCCGTGATTTGCAGGGTGGGTGTAAATAATGTCATGGCCGATCATCGGATGAGCGGTAAACGGCACGTTCAGCCGATAGGCTGCCGCCTGCGCGCTGTAGCTCTTGAATGGATGCGGGATGGAAAGAAAACCGGGCGTGACAGCCCATTTGCACAGCGTCGCGGCCAGGTCAATGGCAGCCGCCGCAAGCTCGGGTTTGGTTTCCGCATGCTCCCTCGCCACCTTGATCAGCTCCGTGGGGGAGGGGATATCGAGTCCCTCTCTCTGGATCATCTTGCCGATTGATTCCCCGTATCCCAGCCCCTCGTAAGCACCCACCACAATTCCGAGGTTCACATAAAATCCCGTCTCCTGCCAGATCCCGAATTGTCCCTGGTCTACATTCGCGCGAACGTCTTCGCTGCTCAGTCCCTGGTAGGCAAATTCCCAATCGTGAATGATCCCCGCCCCATTGGTCGCAAGCAGCGTGACCCACCCCTTTTCGATGAGATGGATAAGCACTGGCGCAAGGCCGTTTTTGATCGTGTGCGCACCGAAGGCCAGCATCACGGGACGCCCGGCCGCGCGCGCGGCGCGGATTTTTTCGATGCACTCCCCCATCACCTCCCGGCCCGCCGGGGATAGCTCTCCCGGGACGGTGTCGGGCGATACCGCGTCGCGGGCAATCTTGACTTTGTTCCCGCGCTCCGCCAGCGCGTGGATATGCAGTTTTGAGCGGTCGAGGAGAGGGTAGGGCATTTCTTTCAGGTGCTATTGGATGGGATGGTTCCCGTTGCGCGGAAGCCTCAGGAAGTTCCACAGCGGGTCGATTTGGGAAAAATCGGGGACAATCGCGTGTGCTCCCGCGCGAATCAGGCGCGCCCGCTTCTCCAGGTTCATGCCGAACCGCCGCACCTCGTCGCTCGCCACTCCCACCGAATAGCCGCCGCGCCGCGTGGTTTCGCGAATCTCCACCGGCCCGTCGCCAAACGCGATCACCTGTTCATACGCCCCGCCGATCTCTCCCAGAATCCGCTCCAGCACGACCTTCTTGGCGTCATTGGCCACCTGCCCGATCGACCCAAAAATTCCCCCGTCGAACAGCTCCGCGTAGCCAAGATGCGCCGCCTCCTTCTTCACATCGTCATCGTCCGTGCCGCTGGCCAGGTAAAGGCGGACTCCCGCCGCCCGCAAGGCGCGCAGGAATGGCACCGCCCCCTTGATGGTAAAGTCGCTGATATCAAGCTCCCCGCGATCCAGCTTCGCGATCCGGTAATTGACCAATTTAATCAGCTCCTTGTTATAGATTTTCTTGTAACCTACCGGCGTCTCGATCACCTCTTCCGGCACAAGTCCGAATTCCTTGACCAGGTCCACCAGCCCGTGCATCTGCGTGATCGTCTGGATGCCGGTCGTGCGTTCGATAAACAACGCGACGCGGTGCTTGATGCGCTTGAACACCGCTTCATCCGCGGTGTCGTGCAGCGCGCCCAGGATGGCGCGCATCATCATCGGCTCCATGATCGCCTCCCATCCCTCGCGCAATGTCGAGATGGTGCCGTCGTGGTCGAAGATGGCGTGCCGGATGTTCATCGACCCCGGCGGCTCGGTTATCACTTCAAGCTCCGAGCCTTCCAGATGCCTCGCCCGGTGGGGCGACTCCGCAAGCTCGGGACGATAGATAAAGGAGGCGTTGCCTCCCAGGTTCAGAATTTCCTTGCCGCTGGCCGTCCCCGTTTGGAAGAGCTTCTGCGCCGTCACCGCGGCGGCAATATTTGAAACAAACGCCGCCGCGTTCAGGTTCGTGCCGGTCGCGGTGATCGCCGCCAGCGCGGAGACAAAGGTATCGCCCGCGCCCACGGGATCCGTCTTTCCCGGCAACTGGATGCCAAAGATTTGCAGCGGCACATCCCCGGAAAAGACAATGCAGCCCCGCTCGCCCCGGGTGACCACCAGCGGCGCTTTCCACCGGGCATACAGCTTCTCGATATTGGCGCCCAGGTCCTCGATCGACACAACGTCTCCCGCCTCCATCTTCACCCCGCAGGCCAGCAGCACTTCCCGGTCGTTCAGCTTATGCACCGCCCGCGTGTACGACTCGTGGTAACCGCGCGAATCGATGATGAAGCACACCTCGGGATGATCCTCGATCACGCCGGCCAGCTTTTTCCGAAACGACGGCGAGTCATGGAAGCTGCCGGTTACCTGGTGATTGATGAGCACCACGGACACCTTCGTGAGAAGCTCTTCGAGCTTGGCGAACATTGCGCGCGAAGTTTCCTCACTCAGTTTGTTGTAATTCCCAAAATCGATCCGGCTCAGCTCTTTGTCGTCGGCATACGGTTTCACGTAGGTGTGGGTCGCCCAGTCCTCGCATTGCCGCAGCAGGCCGCTCCGGTCCACGTTCGGATGCTCCAGCAGACGGGTCAGTTCCCGGCCATACGGATCGTCGCCCACGACCCCCAGCAAGTGAATCTGGCTCACCTCCAGGGCAAGCAGATTGGTGACGACGTTTCCCGCTCCGCCGGGCGAGTAACGCTGCGTCCGCGCCGGTTCCGTCGCCAGACCGGTTTCCACGGATATTTCGGAAGTGGAACGGTCGAGTATCCAGTAAACATCCAGGCAGAAATCGCCGAGCACGGCCACGGTGGCGCCGGAGAGTTTGTCGAGAATTGCCGCGATCTCGGATGCGCCGAGAAGTTCGAGAGGTTGAAGGGAATTAAGCATCGGGATTACGGGACGAAGGAGCCCCATGACGCATAGGGTGCTATGGTTTCCGGCCCTGGTCAAGGGAAAATGTAAGGCATTACAATTCGCCGCAAAAGTGTGACCCGATGCCGACGGAGGGATGATCTTTTTTTCTCCTGGATGAATCCACTGGCGGCGCGCCGCGGTTCCGGTTAGCAATTCGGGAAATGAAACGTCGTGCGCTTGGAAAAACAAATTTGATGGTCACCGAGATAGGCGTCGGCGCCTGGCAATTGGGCGGGCCGCTGCTTCTCGACGGCAAGGTGGACGGCCATCCCGAGCTGGGACACGATTTTTGTGTCCGGCTCATCCGCGAGGCCGGCGAGCTGGGAATCAATTTTATCGATACAGCCGAGCAATACGGCGCCGGCGAAAGCGAGCGCCGCGTCGGCGAGGCCCTCGAAGGCCGGCGGGACCAATGGGTCATCGGCACGAAATTTGGCGCCCAGGTCGGCCCAAATGGCGAGCGGGTCAACGATTCATCCCCCGAGCGCGTCCCGCTTTCCCTCGAGGATTCCCTCCGTCGGCTGCGGACCGATTACATCGACGTGTATGTCTATCATACCGGCCCCACGGAGGGCGAGGCGGAGAAGGTGGCCGAGTTTCTCCGCAAGGCCAAACAGCAAGGCAAGATCAGAGCCACCGGCATTTCGACCAATAGCCTTCAACATGTGGAGTATCTCCACTCCCTCGGCTGCCTCGACGTCGTCCAGTACGCCAAGAGCATGATGGACCCCCAGCGGGAGTTATCCGATTGGGTGGCGCGGCACGACGCAGGCGGCGTAGTGCGCGGCGCATTCGCCGGTGGTCGATTGAGCGGACGCTACTTCCGCCAGCCGCCGCAATTCGCAGTCGATGATACCCGGCGATACCGGCAAAAGGGGGACCCGGCCGAGGAATTCGCCCGGTACGCCGCCTTCGAGGAGTTACTGACCCCCGAGCGCGGAATGATACAACTGGCCCTGCGTTTCCTTCTGGATACCCCGGGCACCAGCACGATCATCCCTGGCGGCAAAAGCATCCAGGATTACCACCAGGCAATCCGCGCCACAGAGCTGCCGCCATTGACTGAGGCTGAAAACAAACGGATCGCCGAATTGCGCGAAGACATCCGCGCCTGGGCGCCCGCATAGGTCGGATAAGTCCCATGGGACCTATTGGTCCCATAGCTTCCTCTGATTCGCAGACCGCCTATCCCCCCGGCGTCTTCTTCGCCGTGCTCTGGATATACAGCTCCCGCAGTTGCTTGAAATCGACCTCTACCGGCGAGTGCGTCATAAGGTCCACGCCCCGGTTGTTCTTCGGGAACGCGATCACCTCCCGGATGCTCTCCGCCCCGCAGATGAGCATGACCAGCCGGTCCAATCCCAGTGCAATCCCCCCGTGCGGCGGCGCGCCGAACGAAAACGCCCTTAGCAGGTGCCCGAACTTGACCTGCTGCTCCTCCGGCCCGATGCCCAGCACATCGAACATCCGCGCCTGGAGCGCCGGCTCATGGATACGAATCGAGCCCCCGCCCAGCTCAACGCCATTCAACACGACGTCATAGGCGATCGCGCGGACCTTCCCGAAATCCCCCGATTCCAGCGGCCCCATATCCTCCGGGTGCGGCCGGGTGAACGGATGGTGCACCGCCACCCAGCGGTTCTCCTCCGCCGCAAACTGCAGCAGCGGAAAATCGACGACCCACAGGAAGTTGAGATCGTTGCGCGCTTGCGTCAGTTGAAGCAGCTCCGCCACCCGCAGCCGCACACGGCCCAGCGTCACGCACGCCGGTTCCCATTTATCCGCGCCGAAGAAAAGCACGTCCCCCTCCTGGAAATTCATCCGCTGCGCCAGGGCCGCCTTTTCCTCCTCGCCAAAGAATTTTACAATCGGCGATTCCCATTCGCCGTCCTTCAGCCGGATGTAAGCCAGCCCCTTTGCCCCGAGTTCCGTCTTGACCCATTCCTCCCATTTCTTGAGCTGCTCCTTGCTCAGGAGCGTGGCCGCGCCCTTGGCGTTGATGGCCTTGATCGTTCCCCCGCCATCCGCGATGGACCGGAAGACCTTGAATTGCGACTGGCCGAAAATGTCGGTCAGCTCGATCAGTTCGAGCCCGAAACGCGTATCCGGTTTGTCTGACCCGAACCGGTCCATCGCCTCGTGAAACGTCATCATCGGGAATGGCGTCGGAATCTCGATCCCCCGCGCCTCGCGGAAGATGCGGGCGAGCATCCCTTCAATCAGCGTCTGGATTTCCGGCGCTGTAATGAAGGACGCCTCAACGTCGATTTGCGTAAACTCCGGCTGCCGGTCCGCCCGCAAATCCTCATCGCGGAAGCACCGCGCGATCTGGAAATACTTCTCGATCCCCGCCACTTGCAGCAGTTGCTTGTATTGCTGCGGCGCCTGCGGCAGCGCATAAAAGGCCCCGGGATTGAGCCGCGACGGAACCAAGAAATCCCGCGCCCCCTCCGGCGTCGGATTCGAGAGAATGGGCGTCTCGATTTCCAAAAACCCCGCTTCATCCAGGTAATCCCGTGCCGCCTTGGTCACGCGATGCCGGGTCCGGAGATTCTGGCCCATCTCCGCGCGGCGCAGGTCAAGGTATCGGTACGTGAGCCGCAAGTCCTCGTTAGCCAGCTTTGAGTCCAGCGGGAATGGCGGCACCTCGGACTTGTTGAGAATCTTTAACTCGCTGGCCACCACTTCCACGTCGCCCGTCGCCAGCTTCGCGTTTTCCGTCCCCACCAGCCGGGCGGAGACGATCCCGGTTACCTGGATCACATCTTCCCCGCGCAGCCCGTGCGACGCTTCGGAAACCTGCGCCTGCTCCTCGGGCCGGAAGACGACCTGGGTCAGCCCCTCCCGGTCGCGCAGGTCGATAAAGATTACCCCGCCATGGTCCCGGCGGGAATTGATCCAGCCCGCGAGCGTAACGGTCTGGCCGACGTGTTCTTTGCGAAGTTGATTACAGAGGTGGGTGCGGTACATGGCTGAAAAACTATGGTTTGAGGAGTGCTTTGACGCGTTCGGGTATTTCGGCTGCGGAAACGAGGATTTCTTCGCGGGTGGCGAGCGTCTTGATCTTCACCTGCGGCCACTCGTCGCCTATCAAAAGGGCGAGCCGGGCACCCGCTTGCTCGGCAGCCTGGAATTGTTTGCCAACCTTCGCCGACGATAGCGGAAAGTCGAGCCGAAGCCCCATTGCGCGAAGCTGCTGGATGAGCCCAAGCGCCTCCGGCCGCCGCTCTTCCTTGGCGATGACCACATACAGATCGGCCGCCGCTTCGCGGGCCAGCGCGCTCCGCATCCGCTCAGTGGCCACGGGGCTAAGCTCAATCAACTGTGCCAGCGTAACATCCCCCATCCCAAAGCCGAACGCCGGCAGCGTCAGCCGCCCGTCGCTCATGACGCTGATCAGGTTGTCATACCGTCCCCCGCCGGCCACCGCCCGCAGCGTCCGCTTCCGGTCAAACACCTCGAATACGACCCCCGTATAGTAAGCCAGCCCGCGAACAATCGTCGGATCGAGCTGGTAAAAAGGGCTCATCCCCCGCGCGTCCAGCTCCGCCGCCAGCGCGTTGAATTTCTCGAAGTGCCCCCCCGGCTTCGCAATGAACTCCCGCACCTCCTCGATCGTGAGCCCAAACGCGCCAAGCTTCGCCGCCAGCGTCGCCGGGTCCTCCCGTTCGATCTTGTCGATGATCGGCAAAAAATCCCCCGCCCGCCCATCGTCGATCCCCTTGGCCCGCAGAAAAGCCAGCCACGCCTCCCGGTCGCTCACCCGCACCACGAAGTCCGCTTCCGTGAGCCCAAAGGCCCGCAGCAGATCGATGGTCAGCGCCAGCATCTCCGCGTCCGCCGAGATCGACGCCTCGCCGATGATGTCGCAATTCAACTGGCAGAACTCCCGCAGGCGCCCCTTCTGCTGCTTCTCGTAGCGGAAGAACTGCGACGCGCTAAACCAGCGCAGCGGCTTCTTGTAATCGCGCTCGCGGGCGATGACCATCCGGGCCAGCGTCGGAGTCATCTCAGGCCGGATGGAGACATGCCGCTGCCCCTTGTCCGTAAAATCGAAAAGCTGTCCCAGCAGCTCCCCGCCGCTCTTTTTCTTGTAAAGCTCCACGGTCTCCAGCAGCGGCCCGTCATATTCCACAAAACCATACCGGCGCGCGACCTCGCGCCAGGTGGCTATGAGGTAATTGCGGCGGGCGCAGTCTTCCGGGTAAAAGTCGCGAAAGCCGGGCAGGAGTTGCATGGGGAGGGAGAGGGTAGGGGGGATTTCCGATTTTCGAAACCAGAAATTCGAATCGGAAGCAGATTCCAGAGCCCCGGGGGGGGGGGCTGAATTTAGCCTGATTTGGTTTAATTTGGTTTAATTTCCGCGTCCGCGGGCGAGTCCATGGACGGGTCCGGCTCGATGCCGAGTATTTCTTTGAGACGAATGGGGTCGTTCATAATCCCATACTGACAAGATCGAGTGATGCGCTGTTAGTGATTTAATTTCCGGTGGCTATAAAAAGTTATTTACAAGAGACTTAGGGGTGATGCGCGCACAGGGGTGTCAAGCGGTTTTGGGAGAAGTTTCGGGGAGGAAAAATGCGCATCCCGGAGGGAGATTTCAGGGGTTGCGCCTGCCAGGAATTTGCTTTCGCGCGTGCCGCACTGTGGAGGGCCAGAAACCGGACCGGCGTCGGGGAGTGAGGGGGTCTGATTGCTGGAAATTGAATCGCAAGATCAGGCCGTCCGCTTTACCAACATTACCCATGCCGACCATTTCGCGCTTCTACGGGATCGACATCACCATGCGCTACCGGGGCGAACATCCGCCGCCCCATTTCCACGCTGAGTATGCGGGACATAAGGCAAGTTTCGACATCGGAACGCTGACCATGAAAGGCTCGATGCCGCCGAAGGCGCCCGGCCTGATTGTCGAATGGGCGGCCATCCACGAGGCCGAACTGTTCGAGGCTTGGCAAAGGGCGGAAGCCGGCCTACCTTTGGTGGAGATTGAGGGTCTAAAATGAACGAACTGCATTCTGCGCTCTCCGTGAAGGTGAAAATGGGATTCATCCTCGAAATTGCATTCGAGGACGGGAAGACCTTCGCCCTCGATTTCAAACCGTGGATCGACTCGGAAACCGGGTGGCTATTCGATCCGCTCAGAGACCCGGCATACTTCGCCAGGGTGTTCGTTCATGGCGGGGCGCTGGAATGGCCCAACGGTCTGGATGTCTGCGGAGACGGATTGCGGACGTGGTGCGAGCAGGGCAGCATTCCGCTGCCGCTTCATCACTAAAACAACGCGACAGCGCCTCACTTGCCTGCCAGGAATTTGCTTTCGCGCCTGCCGCAGAGTGGACGGCCAGAACTCGGACCGGCGTCGGGGAGTGAGGGGGTCTGATAACGACGACATCGAGCGCGGGCTTAATTAGGCTGCTCTCGCGGCTTCCAATACGGCCTTCGGGTTTTTGACGGCGACTCTAAGCAAGACCTCTGCGGCGCGTGTTGGCCTGCGCCGGCCTTGCTCCCATCCGCGGAGGGTTCCGACGCTGACACCGAGCATGTCGGCGAATTTATCCTGACTGAGTTTAAGCGAAACACGCGCGCTGACGGCGGCGTTGGCGTGTTTTTCGGCGCGGGCCTGCCGGACCTTCTCAGGGTCCAGCATCCGGCGAATATGGCCACCCTTGCCATCGGGGATTACCTCGAACACGCGGGAGGGGGCGACTTCGCCTCGATCCATCTTCTTCATTTCCGCAACGGCCTTGCTGAGCCTGCGGTATATCGTTCCGGTTTTGGTTTTCATGTTTGCTCGATTTGGTTTTTCAGGGATTCGATTTCGCCTCTGGAAAGGTTCTCTTTTTCGTTCTTGGGGTAAACGTCGCAAAACGTGATACGGTCTTCGTCGCTGCCCCAAAAGTAGTAGATCACGCGGACGCCGCCGCTCTTCCCCCTGCCGGGCATCGCCCACCGCATTTTCTGAAGACCGCCAGAATGCTGGATGAGCTTGCCAAGCTCCGGATTCTGGCAGAGCGCGATTTGAAGCCCGGCATAGCTTTCATCGTCCAACAGCCGAAGAAGCTGCTTTGTGAACCCGGAAAGCTCTTCGAAGTACATGCGAGCGTTATACGTCATTGACGCACCATGCGCAAGAACTTCCTGCTAGGAATTTGCTTTCGCGCCTGCCGCACTGTGGACGGCCAGAACTCGGACCGGCGTCGGGGAGTGTGGGGGTCTGTTGATTGTTGACGGCCTGTTGCCCAAATCGGCGAAAAGCGGGCGAAGTTATTTGAACGAAGGGACCGCTTTTGGTAAGTCAAAGGGGCCATGATGGGATTGCACCAAAAGCAAACTGAACTCTGGGTCGAGCCGGTCAATTTGGGAAAAAGGGTGCCGGAAGACCATTTTCTGCGGAAGCTCAACAAGATGCTCGATCTCAGTTTTGTGCGCGGGGAGGTATCAAGGTTTTACGGGCGCAACGGCAATGTCTCGGTGGACCCAGTGATGATCATGAAAATGATGCTTCTGCTTTTTTTGGATAATGTGAAGAGCGAGCGCGAACTGATGAAGATCATTCCGATGCGGATCGATTACCTTTGGTATCTCGGCTGTGGACTGGAGGACGAGGTGCCCGACCATAGTGTGCTCTCGAAGGCGCGCGCCCGCTGGGGCGCAGAGGTCTTTGAGCGGCTTTTTAAGCTGAGCGTCAGCAAATGCCTTGAGGCGGGCCTCATTGACGGCTCCAAGCTGCACGTGGACTCAAGCCTGGTGCGAGCCAACGCCTCGAAGAACTCGATAGTAGAGCGGGCGTGCGCAGAGGCTCTTGAGCGGCTGGATGAAGAATCCGGCGCCGAGGGCCAAGCTGATGATCGGGATGACAAGGGGCCGCCCAACCGGCGCAAGGTCAGTACGACCGATCCCGATGCGACCATGGCGCGTCAGGGCAGCGGGAAGAGCGAACCGACTTATAAGAACCATCGGGTCGTGGACGACAAAGCGGGGGTAATCACAGCAGTCAAAACGACCACCGGAATGGTCAATGAAGCTCATGAGTTGCCGGCGCTTACCCAGGAGCACGAAGAGAATACCGGCTGCAAGGCGGAAGTGGCGGTGGCCGATTGCAAGTACGGAACGGCCGATAACTTTGTGGAACTGGCGGCGCGAAAAATCAGGACCCACATGGGAGACTTTCGATCGCGGCAGAATAACCCCCGCCAGCAAGGCATCTTCGACCATTCGATGTTTCGGTACGATAAGCAAACCGACACTTATATCTGTCCTGCAGACCAAAGGCTCTATTGCCGGCACCTTGACCGGCGCGGCCTCTACGAGTACATGACGCGGCAGGGAGTATGTTCCCAGTGCTCATTGCGGGAGCAATGCACCCGTTCCAGAACCGGTCGAACCTTGAAGCGGCATCCACGGCAGCCGCTGTTGGATCGCGCCCGAAGGCAAAGCCACAGCCCCGCTGCGGTTGAGGACCGCAAGCGGCGTCAGCATTTTCAAGAGCGAAACTTTGCCGACGCAGCCAATCACCATGGGTTTAAGCGCGCCCGCTGGCGGGGTTTAGACAGGCAGAGCATCCAAGACCTCCTTATCGCGGGCCTGCAAAACCTGCGATTATTGGTTCGCAGGGCCTTCATCCCTTCGCATTCCCCACTCTTCGAACAATTGATGGCGATTATTGGCCGAACCACCACCTTGTTGGCCTCCGGCGCCCTTCACGCCGTCCAAAACGCTTATTCGTTGTGAGCCCCACTAACTCATCCTGGCTTTCAAAGCACTGCTATTCCGGCAACAGGCCGTTGAGATTTGACCCCAGTGCTTTTTGAGATTTGACCCCAGTGCTTTCCCCTATGACCGCCGCGACTACCACCACCGTTTTCCAGTTATGCTGTATCCAGTTGCCAAACCTGTTGAGAGCGTGATCGAGGCTCGGAACCATGTTTGACAACCCGCCGGTAAGCCAGTTCCAAATGTCATTGCCCGTAGGATCGGTAAATGACGTCGGGTTATTCATGCAATAACTGTACCGGTTGTAACTCTGGGTCATCTGGGGCATATGCTCTCAAATGGGGATAGTCATCGCTTGTTGCTTATCTCATTTATCATTTGCGCTCTATCTTTTAAACCCCAACAAACAATAAATTCCTGCCTCTTTGCCAATAAAAATAGAAAGCGGGAGTATTTTTGAACCGTTGACAATAGTACCAGCGAATTCATATTCTGGATACGAAGTATCACGTTCCGTTAATGGAACTCCATTTATATCCAATCTTACTCTCGCTCCCTTTAATAACGGGATTTCATACTTTTCAAATGCAGCCCTTACCTGTCTCTCGCCGTTTTCTCGAATAAGAAGAGCACTCGTTAGGCGCAACATTCCATCAATATCCCCCTTCGTTCCGCAACTTATAAAAGCCTCCGCCGCTTGTCTATACCGCCACTCGTCTTCTCTTGGCGCGATTATACGAGGAGGCGCGACGGCACACCCCCCCAGGAAAACATAGAACGCAAGAACGGCGAATAAACCGACATGTAATGATTTCATGTTTTCGAACAACAAATCAAGACGTTCATTATCAATAGAATACATTAGATATGGAATGGTTATAAATAGGATTCAACCCTCCTCCATTCCAGTGAGGTGCGCCCATAGCCGCGGGTATTGGAAGCACTTGCTGCACATCGCTTACTGCATCATTGCCAATGCGGTAGGAAACTATGTTGGCGGCATGCCCCCAAGGAACGGTAATCGGGCTTACTCCTGCGGCATTAAACGTAATGGCATTTCCGCCAAAATTACCCACTACGGCGGAGGCCAGACCCCCTCCAAGGGAATGGCCAGTGTACAACATTGTCGCGCCGGGAAAGTCTTGCTGAATCATGTGGTATGTTTCCATCGCGTCGATGTATTGAGGAGAAATCCCAATAGTTGACTCCATTATGTCGCTCAACCAGTCCATTGGATTGGTGGGCACAGTGCCTTGAAATGCCGCGACATAAGTACCTGGGTTTACGTTACTAGCAAATACCGTGACATGAAAGCTTGTCCATCCATCTGCGTAATTCGCAACTCCCCCATAGGCACCATTATTTCCGTAGGCTTGTTCCGAGTCAGTGTGAGCCTCGTCTGTGGTTGCCGCATCAAATTGCGGTCCATTGGCAGAATAGACTGCTTCGGCTGCCAGATAGGCGGTCGCGGCGCTGATCGCGCCATTTGCGAATTTTCCGGCCCCGATTTCCGAGGCAGTTCCACCGGCAGTCGCTGCTATTACTGTGTTTATGGCGATGCCGACAGGCCCGTCGCCGCTTCCGGCCAGAGGAGAAACCACTCCCCCTACGAAACCGGCCATGAAGCTTCCACCCCGTACCTCGCTGGCCCCTCCTTGTATTACGCCATTGGCCAACCGCATTGCATATCCGGCCTCTGGAGCGGGGATACCCATCCCCTGAATTCCTTCTGCGGCTCCAGCCGTCAACGCTGAAGTAGCTGCTCCTATAGCCATGTCTTCCGCCCCGCTCTCCATGGTCTGGGTCACACTTTCGTTGCTCGCCACCCCACCCATGGTCCCCTGCGCCAGTCCGCCAGCTGCCCCGGCCATTACCGCTCCCCAGAACGCGCCCATTGCTGGCGCCGCAGCCCCATACGTCACCACGCTCACCACCACCACCGCCACGGCTATTACAACCTCGCCCACTATCGGATGCGCCCCCATCCAGGCGTCCAACTGGTGCCCCCAATTCCTGACGGAACTGGAAAATGCGCCGGCTATCGCGCTGGCTCCGCCCGTAAACACATCCAGCCACGAGT
>Ga0182030_10007753_pt1 | contig 22342 bp, 31 predicted proteins | sample 812S3MmetaG_FD_121299 | JGI IMG/M metagenome (GOLD analysis project Ga0182030, IMG submission 121299) | Permafrost microbial communities from Stordalen Mire, Sweden - 812S3M metaG (Illumina Assembly) | ecosystem: Environmental > Terrestrial > Soil > Wetlands > Permafrost | place: Sweden... | reverse complement strand
TCATTCTGTTTTCTGAAAGTTATTTGAAAAAAAAAAAAAAATTTTCAACTGAAATAAAACGCAAAAAAAGACCCAAAAAAAAAAAAAAAAAAAAAAAAAAAAGGGCGAATTCAAGAGACAAAAAGGTGGGAAATGCAGAATGTCCTATCTGAAAGATGAGAGCGCCTGAAGGACCGAGTACTCTTTCTGTAGGCTTAATCGCTTATAATATGGCGGGCAAGATAAATGATCTTCGATGTTTTTGGGGACGTACATTGAAAAGTTCTGCACACAAAGACTTTCCACTCGGTCCTCAATGAGTCAAACTACATACATATGCAATCAGGAACATCAGAATTTCAAGGACTTCTTTTGGTCCCTCGATGGGTACTTTTCGAGCTTGAAGGTGATTGTCCTGTTGACTTCAGCTGAATACCTACACACAACAACTTCAAACACAGGTAAATCATCCTCGGTCACTTCTATTCTACTTTTTCCAACTTCCCAGCATATTTTCTTGCTCCAGAAGCGTTGTGTGGAAATACCTAAATTGCTCTTTTTGCTTATTATGGTCGATATCATTGCTCTTCTTTCCCAGAACGGAAATGACGCTAAATTTTGGTGAAAACTTGAACCCCCTTCAAGTCTTCCCTGCTCTTCATCTTTCTTTAATTCCTTCATCACTCTTCTCATTACCTCGCACCTCTCGCACCTCTCGCACCTCTCGCACCCCTCTCAATTCTCTTGATGTTCATGCCTCGAGCTGAAACTGAAACAGACGGGTTTACCTCGTCAATCACGTTCCTTGGAGAATTGTTCTCCTGTGTCACTGGTCATGGCTCCGAGAAAGGCCAAGACAAACAAGTCTGCAAGCACAACCGCTAGACGTGTCAAGGCCATAAAGAATAAGGGATCCCAGCCTGAAGCTGCCAATGAGAAGACAAACAAACATTCTTCTCCGCCCAAGCCTGGCCCTCTCACTGCTTCGGAGGTCTTTGTTGATCTGGATCAGAGTCTTGAGCTTGTGAAATGTGTAATCACCGCTGTTGTAAGCTTCCATATTCAACGTATTTATTGTCCTTGCTCACCATAGTCAGATAAGTAACGTTTGCTGGGTTAGGTAAGCATGTGCATTGTTTTTAATTCGTCTAGTTATTGTTTGCTCACAGAATGCAGACGCGTTTTCCGTGGTGATTACTTCAAGCCTCGTGTCTATTACTTTGATGATCCCGATGCGTCTTACGAGACTTTCCTCAAAGGCTCTTACGGAATCAGTCTCGAGAATGGGAACTCGGACCGCTCCCATTATGACTGGAGAATTCTTACCCCAGGTGATCATGCTGGTATTCAAAAGCTTCTTGGATGGCTTGTAATTTCTCATAATTGCTCATGCTATGATAATACTGATTCCTGATAGCACGGAGGTGTAGCAGATGCACTGAAGAAAAAGTACTTATCGACTCTGCAATTGTCATTTTATGAAGGCCAAGATGTGCTCCCATCGAAATTAGTAGAGGCTTACATCATCTCTGTATCTTACAACGACCACGGCGTTGCCTCTCTACAATTTGGCACCGAGTCCCCGGCTGGAAGGCAAACAGTGCAAGGTTCAGTCATGCTTGATGAGGCAAAGCGTTCTGTCAGTACGCTTGTCGAAGAGGTTATATCGAGTGTCCAAGTCTTGGACTGTCAAGTTCCGGCTTTGCCAGGTACCGTACAATTATTCTCAGCAGATCCAAGGCTAACTAGCATTGTAGCAAGGCGTATAGCAACCATGCACCTCACATATACGAAGGAATGCCCGAAGGACTATAATGCCCCTGGCTTTGAGACCTTGAAAGATCGCAAGCTTCTGGTCAATACTGAAGGGGCAGTGCGTGCGGACGAAGGGAAGATCGCCCATCATAGGTAACCATATCTCGTATTAACCAAATGAAACCGCTAATCAGCGCAGCCTCAACGTTATACTTTTCAATAAAGATCTACCCGCAGTACGCCTCCAGCATGAAAATAGTCGTGCAGTAAATACTGGTAGTGAATCAGTGGGAGGTACGGCAAAACGCCAGGAACACTTTTCATGCATTGGACAACGTCGACCTCAATCACCAGGTCACTGTTCCCCGATGAGAATCCCGGCCCGCTTTGCTCACCGACGTGAGCTTTCTCGATCTTCGGAGCATGATGTCGTACATACCCAGGAATCTGGTATGAGGGCTTTCCAGAGTATTGTGAGTACAATATTTTCTCAGTATACTTACCAGCTAATAAATAAAGGCTATTACCAGGAACCCACATGCAGCAACCCAGGACACGCAATCTTGTCAGAACTCGGGTCCGACACAGCAAGTATGGCCGTACACCCAGGATATTGTTGATCAAATTGAACAAGCCCGTAAAAAGACAACTAATCCCATCGGCACAAAATACCAGCCCGATGAACTCTTAGCCCCTAATGCAACTGTCGAGTGCGAGTGTGGTGCCTGGAACGACAAGGACAACTTGGTAAGCTCAAAATTCTCTACCAGACACTGCTAACGAACAAGTCTACGTGTCAAATTTGCCACAAGTCGGTACACACTCAGTGCTATGGCTATCTTGAGAAAGGTCCTGTCACGATCCTCGTATGCTACACCTGTTTACTTCCATCCAGAGATGACGAAACCAAATTGTCAGAAATGAAGATAATCTGTGTCAGAAGAAAGATCTTATACTCTCTCCACAAGGAAGATTATCCGAAGGACAAGGAAGGCTATCCACAGGCCAATGGAGAGCTCGCTGTTCGTCTAAGTAAGTTGCAAGCTTCAGTTGGCGAGCTCGACTTGACAAGGCTGACTGGATCCAGGGCTCACTCCCGTCAGAACCCACCATCAACTTGGGTTTTTGAGAAATGAAGGTATTCTAGGTAGTATCAAGGATGAAAATGTTCTCAGGGCCGAGTACTTTTATCCAGAGAAGGGCGTCGCAGAGAAGGTGAATAATAGTGTGGAGAATCTGGGCAACGACTGACGCCTCCCTAGTTTAAGTTCAATAATGACGATTCTTCCGGTGATACAATGGTAAGTACTGCATACTATAAGACACAAAACACAAGCTAGCGCTGGTCTATCAAGGTATCTGGCGGACCTGATATTGACAACAACCAGAGTCATTCCGCTCACATGAGTATGCTCGAGCTCGCTAGCACCACAGAAGGAACTCTAAGCCCTAGGCTGCAGACTCCAGCACAGAGTGACTATTATCAAGAAGCTCCTCGTTTGGTTAGTGAATGCTTTTATATCTAGTAGCATCTAGCTAACGTTGTTTAGGAATTGCGGTCGTCATCCAACAAACGTGCAAGTGATTCGGACTTGGAAGAAGAGGTTTCGAAGCGATTTAAGGGGGCCTCTGCTCGCAGTCCCTTTCTCTAAATCGCTTCCGGAGAGATAAATGTCCCGAGGTAGCTGAATTACTAATAAGACAAAGTGTCGCTACATTTGTTGTTGATAACAGATGGTTAGCTCTCGAAACTTGCTGAAGAGGGAGAGAAGAGGATCCCGGGACGTGGTCACGATATATTTGCTTTACGATAGCTTCAAACCCTGCTTATAGCAGCTGAAATTCATATTACCTGCTCCTGCACTGCCTATGTTCTTCCTCTTGCATTCTTCGTCAATCCTTCTGCTAGGAACAATGGGCCTGCTCTGTTGGGTCCTCAACCGAATTTTATGGCACTTTCAACAATTTCCTCACTTCAAAGTTCCCTTTCCCTACGCAGGTGAGGTGAGACAACCATTCAATGGATCTATTCATGGGTAAAACATCTATAGTGGGATAAAGACATGGGCTCGACCGCACGCTATTTGAATGAATTTTCCGAGAAAGAAGTTTTTTTTTTTCATGAAGCTGATCTAAACTCCATGAAGATTGAAAAAGAGGTGATCAAATGGAAAGACATATTCTGGTAGAGGCAGGCTCTATTGTGGAAAGCATATCAATGTGGATCTGGGAAGATGCCACGATTGGTGTCTGATGCACCTTTGTCAGTGCTTGGCGAGCGGGTTCTGGCGTCTTGGACCACACCCAATGAAGGTCTGGTAATCTCCACCCCAATGAAACCCCGATGGCAGGCTACAGTATCCTTGCGAGAGTTAGGGACGGCTTGAACAAAGTCAATAAATCGGGCATTGGGGTGGTAGGCTAGGCACGGAGGAACTGTTTGAGCTATTTGTTCTATAGAAAGGTCATCGGGCTCGTTTTGAAACCCAATTTGAATCAAGATCGTGTTGTGCCAATGTAGATATGTTCTTATACTAGTATACTAGTATATATATGGCGATTTATGAGGTTTACAGAATAGGTGAGAGGGCTGCGGGATATCGGAGATTCTCAATCTAAAATCTACTCAGTATTTCCCCCCTGAGGACACAACCGTGGGCCCTGGGATTTATGAAATGACGACAAGACATCCCTTCTCCATTCAGATGCACGAAATAAATGTGGCTTAGCAGGACGGCAGTGAGCTGTCTTTTCGGAACGCGGTAAGAAGGTTACATTTGGCTTCTCAAATGGTGTAGCATATCCCCGCTCGCATTACCTGCCATACATACTAGTACATAATTCAACATTGCCAAAGCATATCCATCCCCAGCTGCTCGTACGGCCAGCTGTCAACTCAATGCTAATCTTCGTCCTCAATATGTGAGGACCTGAGGATCTCGAAGCTTCAGCTTCAGCTTCTCTAGGTTGCTCTACCCCTCGTGATCATATTGCTCCAAATCGCAAACAGTTTACGACTGGTTACGTGCATGCAAGACCCTTGATCAACCCCTAGATCCTAGCACAGAATACTGCACTAACGAGCGGCTGGTCATATCTTGGTTTTGGTATTTTGCAGAGGCGCGGCTCATAGTCGGCGCTGGACTACATCTGGGAATATGAAATACGTCCAAGCGCTTTCAATTGCAGCTGATATTCCTCCTATTGTTCCTGAGCACGGTTTGTCTATCGCGACCACTCTGCAAGACCTTGAGAGGTCTACCTGGATGACAATCTGCCGTCGCCCAATTCCTTCCACAGGTCGCTGTGAATCAATTGCGCAGATCTCCTGTGCAGCTTCCGTTACCTCTATACACCGCTACAATGCCTCAGAGACGAATTTGATTGACAATCGTACTGTAGCAGGTCGCACAACTACGAGCGCAAGACATACTCCTGGCTTCGTAGCGGTCAAGAAGTGCGATCCTTTCTGCTGAAGAAAGGCCGCGCGTGGAGGCTTGAGACTGTCAGAAACGATGGGTCGAACCTCCAAATTCTCGTTCCCCCTGCCAGGACGTAAGCATGTTCCTGCGAATAAGGACAAAGAAAGAGCCTCGATCAAATCGTCATCGGGAACATCAAACAACCTATCGAAAGCGCAAAGAATATTGGGAACGGATAATGACCTCAACATCGACTCTCCATCCCGAAGTGACGATCATCCGCATTCATGGAATTACCCTAGCTCGAGATCCAGCGGGATGAGCATCTCTATCTCAGAATCAACACAATCTACCAGCTTGACAGCCGACACAGGAAGTCTATCTAGCTCGAATGTTGACCAATGGGATCATGAATCGGGGGTATTTCCAAGAGCACAGCGACTGCGGGGAAAGGCATCATCTACCCTGTTGGGTCAACACTATATGGAGGATGCAGCAACAGACACTTCGAGCGTAGGAAGGCGCATGCGCCACGAGGGTTCCGACTCGACTTTGAAATCATACTACGACCGACAGAAATCGCCGCTCTCAATTTCACAGCAAACTTCGGAGTCTTCTGCGCGTGATCTGGCGTTGCGAAAAGGCTTTCCTCCAGTCGTTCAGCGAAGTCCTCTGCTTCAGGTCGAGTCTAATGACCCATTCGATAGTCAATATACAGAGCCCAATCTTGGAGATGTGTCCCGAGACAAGTCCATGAGGAAGAAGCCTGCGAAATTAGATCTGTCTATGTTGTTCCCACGGTCACGAAGAAACGGTACAGAGTCATCTGCACTATCTCCATCTTCAATCACAACTAGTGCATCTCGTCCTTCAGTGAGCCAGAATCTAAGTTCTACGCGGCGGAAGCTCACAAAGGCACTATCGAAAGAATCACTACAGTCACAAAAGCATAGCATTCATTCGACACAATCAAATGAACCCAAACAACGAGAAGCGAGCCTCAATGTGTATAACAATTTTGAACACTTATCAGTGCGTTCACCGCACATGAGCCAAATTCCCGAATCAAGAATACTAGAGCGCGAAACACACTCTACGAAAACTGGCAATGGTAAATATGGTCGACCGCTGACCAGGACTATACCAATCACCACCAACGAGTCACAATCTCAATTTGTGCAACCGAGGCCAACTTCATCCCAACTTAGCCCTGCAAATTCTCAGTCATTTCCCTGTAAGAACGTGCGGCCAAACTTAACTAGCCCACCGTGGGAGGTCTCAAGTTCTGCCAGCATTTCCAGTCATAATACTAAGGCATCGCGGCGTACTAGTACTAGTGTATTTTCTCACTCGGATTTGAAGCAGAGCAGCGTACTATCGTTGTCATCGGATTCCGATGGAGAAACCTCGGATCCAGAACCGGTGAACCCTCACAGTGGTTCTTATAATGACAAAGCGTCTCGAGTGCCCAATGGAACATCTGAGACGTTGACCGATAATCGTCGTTATCGAACACAACAGCCGCAGGGGTCGGGTACCGCAAAGCAAAAACCGAAGAAAGGTGCAGCTGCACCAAATAACGCATTTCATCCTATTCTGGAGACTTCATTGCCAAATCCGCGGGTATCTGGGCCTTGGTCTCCAGCAGATTCAGACGGTCATCGCACTAGTCTTAATCCCAAACCAGTTGGAGGGCGAGAACAAAGATCTTCAAAGACATCGTCTTCTGTCGGATCAAAAAGATCGCCCCATCGTCAGAGCTTAACTCCGTCTTCAAGTGTGGAAGAGCTCCAAGAAGGGGAATCTCTCAGCGGTCGCTACATGGCCGTGACTAAGCAGGAAGAGGCACTTCTAGAAGCGTTAAGGCAAAAGCGGGCACGTATGAGGGAGAAAATCATTGAAGAGCACGAAATTGCTAAGTCGCCACCACATGTAGCCCACAGGTCAACTTCTAGATATTCTGAGGCTTCATCGGTAAGCACCTTGCGTGGACTAGACGGCTCAACTCAAAAAGAGAGCATCCTTCTTTACCTCGCGACACCAGTCTCTGATGTGCATCCTATCGACACTGCTGAGCCGTCCCCAGACCTCAGCGACTTCCTAAGTTTTGGTTCAGATGAAGACTCGACCCCGAGAACGAGCTGGGCCCCGCCACCACCGACAGGTAAACCCAGGCCCGACTCCTCGATTCGAAGAAGCGAGAAATTTAGCCCTATGACCCCTCCTAGTGCTGCGAGACTGAGTGCTGTTGGTGCTGGGGGTGGCCTTCGAGATACAGGCTCATCTGATGGGAGTTCAGCCTTAAAGAAACGTAATAATAGTGGTGTTCGGTTTGTGGATGAAGGGAAGTTGATGAATCCTCAGGACTTTTTAATGGATGAGAATGAAAGTGATGTTATATGGGGGATGTAAATTAATGGGTGGGTTGAAGGAGTTCGGGCTGCATTGAGCATGATAATCATTTGTCGGTCTTGGTCATATACAGCATTTATACCCATCTTCTTTTCTGGATATAGGGATATTCTCGAGGTTATTAGGACCTCAGGGATTTTGTTGAGGGGAACAACATACAGGCTACAGGACGATTATAATCTCGAACATACAACTTTGTCGAAACGATCAGAGCCATTAATATAACATTACACTACCTGCCTAGGTACTTAAGGTACCGTAGGTATGAATTTGACTTGCACGTGATATGTAGATGCATGAGGTAGATTTTATTCTGATTCCTTAGCCCTGCGCGCTTTGCAGAATAGTGGAATTGGATGCCTGGGATTGAATGGCTGCATTATGGACGAACGAATAAATAGCTTAGACCTCGTAGACAATATGCTGTTCTTTAGTAAACCGGTGTTTCTACTCCGTAGAGAAGGCGCAGGTCACCATAACAGCCTCGATCTTCAGGACCCCGGATATTTGCAGCTGATCGACTATCGGTCCATCATTACCCTAAGCATCTGATCTCAATTCTGGTAGTAAATACACTTTTCTCTGCTTCGTGCTGGTTGGGTTGAAGTCCTAGTATTGGTCCACGTCTTCTAGAACAGTATGCTGCATGTGTGGAGAAATGTCACATAGACCACAGGTGACCCACGAAACGGGCTTGATGATGATCACGAGTGGTTTCAAACTTTTGCGGAGACCGAAACTTCCGTTGTCATGGAAAAAGGGGAGCGATATGGTGTTGTATATAATGATGAAAAAAGAATAAATTTGTATTTTATATGTTATATTTCATATTTTATATATTTTTTCAGAATAACGGAGGAAATGTTCCAAAATCCCCCCCCTTTCAAGCATCCCTGTGAGAATCCCTGACGGCTATCTCCCGTTGATTGGCTACAACCCCTAGATTTGGGTGAGAGTCGCGAACCAGGTTCTGGCCGGCGCCCAAAATAAGAAATATCACGAAAAAAGAGGTCATCAAGCAAGACATTTCCTCATTTTTCTTTCCCCACACCGCCAGCCTGCACAAAAGGCATTGCTCTTCACGATTTTGCATATTTCTTTGCTCCGTCCAAGTCTTTGGAATAGAGACTCCTTTGCGCGCAACCTCTCGATTTTCACCAGACTCGAAAGTCCCTGAATGGGCAAGAACCACCTCATGGCGATTGCAGATGCGTCAGGAGCGTCCTTTTGGGGCGTTCCAATGAAGCATGTCTCTTTAATCACAGTCAGACACTCTCTACGGTGGTAATATGAGCAGGTAGCTAACGTCCCAGCAGCTCACCTTTCAAAACTCCGCGCTCATTCTCGTATGTACTTCTGCATGGACCCAGAATCTGGCAAGGCAGAGTTCACAATCAGAACACTTCAATTGACAAGATATAGATATTACACTATTCACGAATAATGCCCCTTGTGGGAGGTCACCGATATTTCACATCAACCGCGGTTTTCCTCAATGAAGTCATAAAGTTAGCTGTCTCCTTAACGATCGCCATGTACGACATTTCACGAACACTCCCACCTTCTACGCCAGCGACAGTCCTTTTCGAACAATTATATATGTCTGTTTTCTCGGGCGACGGGTGGAAACTGGCCATTCCGGCGACGCTTTATACACTCCAGAACTCCCTTCAGTACATAGCCGTCAGCAATCTAGACGCGGTGCATTTTCAAATTCTATATCAGCTAAAGGTGGGGAGATCTTCATGACCGCAATGAGTACTGGGCAGATCTGACGGAGTTATAGATCCTTACAACGGCTCTATTCAGCGTCATCATGCTTGGCCGAGCACTCTCGTCAAAGCGGTGGATAGCTCTAGTACTTTTAACATTCGGCGTTGCTATTGTACAATTACCTGCGAGCGATCCTAACGCTTACACTCCTCTAAAGGATGCCGATTCTAAATTTTACTTCCCACGGTCTTTCCATGAATTGGGACAATTGAGTAACGGTGCGGCTGAGGTTGCGAGAGAGTTAACGAAGCGGGGAATGGAAGAGTTTTCGAACAGCCTTGCAAAGCGCTCTGCCACATACGAGGGTATCCAAGAAGACTTGGGAATGACAAAACCGGTGATGAACTATTCGATTGGGCTTACTGCGGTCCTCGTGGCAGCCGTGATCTCTGGCTTAACAGGGGTCTACTTCGAGAAAGTCTTAAAAGAGTCCACAACTCATGTAACCGTTTGGACACGGAATGTGCAGCTCTCCTTCTACTCATTGTTCCCGGCTCTGATCATTGGGGTCATTTTCAAGGATGGCCAGGAGATAGCCAAGAATGGCTTCTTCGACGGATACAATGCGGTGGTATGGACAGCTATAATTTTTCAGGCTTTGGGTGGTGTACTCGTAGCAATGTGTATCAACTACGCCGACAACATTGCCAAGAACTTCGCTACGAGTATCAGCATTATCATCAGCTTTCTCTTCAGCGTTTGGTTCTTTGACTTCCAAGTCACTCTCAGCGTAAGATCTTAAGTAGATCGAGTGGTATTATACGCTAACTTTTCACAGTTTGTGTTGGGAACTGCAATCGTGATATTTGCAACATATCTCTACAGTGGTCCAGAAAGGACACGAAATAGGCCTCCCCCAATCAATATCGCAGATTACGAGAAGACGACTATTGACAATGGATATACACCCAGGGAGGAGTCGAGGCCGAAATTTCCAGATCCTTTGGAAAGTATTAAAAGTGCTGGTCTGTCGACGTCGAGGCCGAGCTCGCCTATGAGACACCATTCGAGGGTCGGAACGGGCTCAAGAGGGAAGGTGAAAAGAGATGACTGAATGCAAACGACATTTTGGGGGGTGTTCAGACGTAAGATGGTCCTTAAGCGCTTTGTAAGAATTGTGAAAAATTTATGCTCTGGACGGCAACATATGATTTACTTGGGCATGAGAAATGGCGTTGATGGAATAGGGCTCTGCCGCTTTGTTTTAGCATTTTCCCATGGTAAAGAGCAGGGAGGGTCTGGACTTGGGGCCTTTAATACCTCACCACGCTATGCGTGAAGGGAAGTCGCGCGAAGTGTTTTCAATTCCGTCTAGACTCTGTATTTTTGTACATTCGAGTTCCTTCTCAAAATGTAGATGAACGTACTTGTGTGAGATACAAATGCTCGCTCAAGTTGACGCTTAGCATATGGGTTTCATAACATTATTCTTGTATCACCAAGGAAGTTAAACATAAATCGTCACATCAAAAATAAAGGGGGTTGCCAAGCCTTTCTATCACGTGGCAACATTTTCTTCCATTGAAGTCGACGGGAACGTTGACCCACGCTAATTCACATCCCTCCCTGAATTAAGAGAGTGCTGTGTATCCTGCATCATTCATCAATGTAGGGTCTAGAGCAGGCTCATCAATACTTAAGATCTATCAAATCTATTGCTATCGTAACGGCCAGACAATCTTCCTGCCCGCCTTCGACAAATTCTAGTCTATAGCTTGCAGCACATCTTTCTTTATCTTAATTCCCCGCAAGATGGATCATAACCTAGATCCAAATCTCCAAAAGATCATCTATGGGAAAAGAGTTCATGATCTCCAGACCAGAGACGAGACTTCAAGAGGTCTCAATGTCCAAAACAGACAAGAGCAATCATTCGGCTTCCCTCCCATCGAGCAACCGGACACATGGAACTTTGGCCCAGGGCTGAGGCAGCAACATGTGCAGGATCCTATGCTACTCAACGATATGTGTATGTGTATTGTGAATCCCTATTCATGAGATCTTATCCTGATTCAAGTGCTACCAGCTCGAAAATCTTACAACCACGAACCGCCTCGCCAACCAATGATAGCACCAAGCACTGGTCTACCGAGGCTCTCTTTAGCACCTCGAAGCATATATCATCAACAAGATAGAGAGCCACGAGCCATGACCAACGCTGACCATCACTTCAAATTTGCCCAAAACCTTCGCCAAGGAGTGCCAATGAACCCAACACCGGCGCGAGTCCACAGTAACATGCAGATGCAGAGCCCGATCAGCCAATTAGCAACAAATATGTTCTTGCAGAAACCAATGCCGATACTAGCTCCCGAACCGATGGACTACTTCCATGGTATACACCAAGATAGACACAATCGAGTGCAGTCTGGAAAACAGCAGGCAACTCCGCCTTTTAATCTTAGTGAGTGATTAAGTCCTTCTCTCTGCCCCGTTTACTAATGACCTAAGGTGGGTTTATGTACAGTCCTAGTGCACAAGCCACCACGAGCTCCTCCCCTCCTTTACACCAGAATTCGAGCCCCACAACGCGAATCAGTCTACGTCGGACATCGAATTATCCAGCCCAGTCCATCAAATATGAGCAAGATCATCATGAGACTAAGAAATACGAAGCTCCTCCACAAACTCCACAACGACAGATAATGGGTCCGACAGAGCCAATTGTAAGAAAGACGCCACATACTTTCTCGCTTGGACATGCTCCACCAATGGCACACGGCATTCAGCTAATATCTCCGCACGAACTACCTGATCGATTTCGGCAAGTATTTCCATATGAGCTTTTCAACGCTGCACAATCTAAGTGCTTCGCTCCAATATACAAAAGCAACGATAATGTAGTAGTTTCAGCTCCTACTGGGAGCGGTAAAACTGCTCTTCTCGAACTAGCAATTTGCAAGCTTGTCGAGGCCCATAGATCTGGAGAGTTCAAGATAGTATATCAAGCACCAACGAAGTCACTCTGCTCAGAGCGGATGCGGGACTGGACGAAGAAGTTCAGCCATCTCAATCTTCCTTGTGCCGAGTTGACGGGTGATACTAGTCAATCCGAGATGAATAAGGTCCGCAATGCCTCGATCATTGTTACGACGCCTGAAAAATGGGACAGTATTACTCGCAAATGGAAGGACTACGTCAAGCTTCTCGAGCTGGTGAAGCTGTTCCTCATTGACGAGGTACATATCCTCAAGGACACTCGCGGAGCTACTTTAGAAGCTGTTGTTTCTCGCATGAAGTCGATTGGTACCAATGTACGTTTTGTCGTCCTCAGTGCTACTGTTCCCAATTCCGAAGATATTGCACTTTGGCTTGGGCGGGATCATACAAATAAGCATATTCCTGCTCATCGAGAGACTTTCGGAGAGGTGCGTAAATGTTCCTTTGTCCCTTATTAAGGCCCTGGTTTAGAACTTCAACTACTAATTGAAAATTTGCGGGCAGGACTTTAGGCCAGTCAGGCTACAAAAGCATGTTCATGGTTTTGACGGCCCGATGAATGATTTTGCATTTGAGAAAGTCCTAGATGGAAAGCTCCCAAGCTTACTACAGAAGTATACGCACAAGAAGCCTATCATGGTTTTCAACTTTACTAGAAAATCTTGCGAGAAGACAGCAGCGATGCTTGCTGAGTGGTGGACCAGGCAACGAGTTGTAAACAGAGCATGGCCAGCCCCAACACAACGAACCGTTGTGGGCAGCAAAGAGCTCCAAGACTTAGTCGAATGCGGCATTGCCTTTCATCATGCCGGCCTTGATCCACAGGATCGTAATGCGATTGAAATGGCTTACCTGAAGGGAGACATCAGTTTAATTTGCTGCACCTCTACACTCGCTGTTGGAATCAACCTTCCATGTCATCTTGTTGTCTTGAAAGGAACCGTTGGCTTCTCTGATGGACTCCTTTGCGAATATTCCGACCTAGAGGTCATGCAAATGCTTGGACGCGCTGGTAGGCCTCAATTTGACGACAGTGCCATGGCGATTATTATGACACGTTCAGGCAATGTGGATCGATACAAGAAGATGATATCTGGCCAAGATATTTTAGAAAGCACCTTACATCTCAATCTCATTGAGCATCTGAACTCAGAAATCGGACTGGGTACTGTCCACAATCTCTACAAAGCAAAGGACTGGCTGTCTTCAACATTCCTCAGTGTGCGAATGAGAAGAAAAAATGACTATTACAAATTGGACGGCATTCCGCAAACCCTAGATGCGGATGAACGGCTCAAACTCGTCTGCGAGCGAGATGTAAAGCTTCTGCAAGATCATCAACTTGTCACCCTTGGGGACCGCCTCAATTGCACTGAGTATGGTCTGGCGATGTCTAGATATATGGTGCAATTTGACACAATGAAGCTGCTTCTCAGCTTGGGATTTCAGGCCAAGACCGAAGAAATTGTAAGTTCTCTTCGCTATCTCAAAACTTGCGCTAACCAAGATAGCTTTTGCTCCTTTGTCAAGCCTCCGAGTTCAAAGATCTTCGTATGAAGCCGAACGAGAGACCTTCTCTTCGGGAACTTAATAAGTCTCCCTTTATCAAATATCCGATCAAGGAAAATATATCGACGACGGCACATAAGGTCTCTCTCATAATCCAGGTTCAGCTAGGGGGCGTTGATCTACCGGCAGAGAAAGACTTTCAAGTTATTAGGCGACAATATTTGGTTGATAAGTCTCTCATATTTGAACGAATCCAACGTCTCATCCGCTGTATCATCGATTGTAAATCGGTAGATTGTGATGCCGTCTCGACTCGACATGCTCTCGACCTTGCCAGAAGTCTCTCGGCAGAATTCTGGGAAAATTCTAGCCTTGAATTAAGGCAAGTACCACAAATAGGTCCGGCTGCCACTCGTAAATTTGCTACCAGTAACGTCAAGAGTGTTGAGAAACTAGCAAGCCTAGATACTGCAACTATTGAGCGAATCATGGGAAGAAATCCACCCTTTGGTCATAAATTGCTCAATTCAGTGGCCGGGTTTCCTCGCTTGACTTTGACGGCAAAGATCACAGATAAAGTTCGTTCCAAGACTGGACAAAATCCCAAAGTTAATGTTGCGGCTCAGATGGGATTTTCAAATCCTAAGATTCCTGTCTGGAACGGGACCAACCCATCACTCACGTTCATGGCATACACATCTAATGGCACTCTGGTTCATTTCTGGCGTGGTAAGATCCACAAATTAGACAAAGGACAGGAGTTGAGATTTGTTGTCGAGTTATGCGGTGCGGACGAAGAAATCACCTGTTACTTTGCGTGTGACGAGATTGTTGGAACCCTTCGAACTTGCAAACTTCAACATGATCTCCCGGCATCTGCATTTCCAGTGCCTAAACCGCGCCAACAAATCCAACCCGTGGGAGAGACCAAAAAGAACTCCAATTCCGATGATGAATTTGGAGCAGATGAATTCGAAGATGCAGAATTGCTTGCCGCAGTGAAAGATATTGAGGAGCCCGCTAATGGTTATGTATCAGAGGAATTTATCGATATTGATGACTTTGACGATTCCTTGAAAGTCGGTAGCTCAATGAAATCAACGACTGAAGGTCTCGAGTCTTACCAGCTAGAGAATGGCAAATGGGCATGTAATCACCGATGTAGGGACGGCCTAACGCTCAAGAATGGCCAACCTTGCAAGCATAAATGTTGCAAAGAGGGACTCGACAAGCCTCGAAAGGTCAAGAAGAAGGTAAATAATCCACGTAACCCCAGTTATAGCTATTCGTCCACTGCTAAAGTTGTCCAAAGTCGCAAACAGTCGTCAGCAATCCACAGAATGCAGGCAACAGCTTAGGCACCAAAGGAAAAAAGGTCCACCTAGCTTTGTCATATTTCACAATCAACTGCTAACGTGTTATTAGACCATCAACGGATTTCCAAACCAGCAGCGCAAACTCACTAAGACTGGGCGGTCCGATCCAGATGATGTGGAGATCATTAATCTTGCAGAAGAATTGCCGACTGTCCCCTACTCAGAATTGGCTCCCCGAGATTATCGAAAACTGCACAATCTTCATACAAAGGTCCAACCAGACAAGAGCGTTCGCCTGTTGATGCAGAAGCCACAGTTCTCGTACGCAAGCGGGAAGGAAGCAAAGCTCCCATTCCTCCATAAGTCGAAGTCCATGGATGATCCATTCGTATCTGACGACGACGACTTTCCGTCACCAGAGGAACTTTTGAAAAGTATCAATGATTCTCCCGACCAATTTTCCCCCGCCATGGTTGTTCATGAAGATCGTAATCTAGTATCTTCTACGCAAGACGATTCTTTGGCGAGCCTTGAAGAAGCCATGGTTAGTCTTGCTGATTCTGCGATACTGAAAAAAGTCCCAAATTCGAACATGAACTCTTGCTTCACAAACCGCGTTTTCGATTTCGATGCTTTTCCGGCTAAGCAGAATGAGCAAGATATCTATTCAAGTCCATTGATGCGAGAATCCTATAAGAGAGCCAGATCGCCCAGCCCTAAATCACCAATGATCAAGCGCCGGCATGTCACAAAGGACACCATAGAGCAGCAGGTCCTGGCCAAAGAGAATGATACGACTCAGCTGGCGACTCCAGCCAAACAGGAGGATAGTAAGCCGGCATCTTCGCAATTAAGCCCACCAGGTCCAGAGCCCTCGTGGGTAGCGGAGATGGAGGAGAACGAGGCTTCTGAGATTATTGGATTCTTGAGGGGATGTGTTAAATTTGTTTAGTGAGTATGTGACTTGGTATGGATAGTCATTATAAGAAGGCTATTCTCTATTGTGGTTGACGATATGAATCGAGGTATGTGGATGGCTCTTAGCTATTTTTCCTGGGATTCAATGTTGCTTTCATGGCTATTTCGAGAATTTTGGGAGCGACTGTTTGCTGGGTTTTGATACCCATTTTGCTGTCAGCATTGTTACACATTCAATATTAGCTAGCTTTATTGCTAAATCTACATATTCTTACAGCCTGTCTACGACGTATGATCTCACAGTCACGCCAAATTTTCTAACTTTAAGTGCTTTTTGACGAGGTCCCGATGCCATCATCGGACTATTGATCTAGATAATTTGAAGCAGTAAAGAGCCTCATACTGCAGAAGTCATCAACTTGAAATTAAACGAGTAAAATGCACTTGCGTTGGATTTCCCCTTTAGGCTAGCCATGTGATATCTGGATGCAGCCCTTTGGTCTGGAAAGCCTGGCCGATCCTCCTCGATTCGACCCTCATATGGACCACTTTATCTCGTGTTTTGGTGGCTGTGAATGCTGGCTCCGTCCCATTGTGTCGCACGACCTGAACGAATCCTTCCGAAGCTGGGCCTGGTGATGGGGTGTATTCGTCTGTTTGGATGTCAAATTTCACCGCAAACTTCCCGTTTGGACCATTCGGAAGCGGGGGCTAGTCATCATTACCAAAATGGTCAAGTTGATCCTTCGGTAGTGACTAGAGTTTCGGATTCATAACCTGTCTTTATATGCTGACATTGTCCTGTTCTGGCTTTTCATCTCCTCGCTCGATTTATCAACTAGGGTGACATTTCTCCCATTACTACCTTGATACTTTACAATAAATTTGCTCTTTCTCCATACCTTTCCCAATATGGACGACTATCAATGTGCTCCCTTACGCACCTCCGAAGATACATCCCGTCCCTCATCTCCTCACGCTCGGCTCCTCCCCACAAGGAACATGAATACCTCCCTCTACAAATTCTCTCCCACATACAGCATCACGCTCAATCCAACCGCCGTCCTCCGAGTCGTCTCTACGATCCTAGCCCTCACAGCTTTCATTATTTTCGTCATTGACGGCGGTGATGGCTTCATCGGCGCCGATATCTTCCTCATGTTAATTATCATCCTCAACATCCTCATGATCATCCATTGTCAATCTCCAACACCTTCAAAGCAACCGTCGAAATCCGCGAACAATCATGGAAATTAGGATCCCAAAGCAAACATCACGTCACCGTCTCAACTTACTTCGACGTTGGCTTCTGCATTCTCTTGGAACTCGATCTACTTGTCGGACATATGGTGACTAGCAGATGGAGAGGAGCATGGCAAGCTGCCCTCATTCTCGGGTATTTGGTGGTTTTGCTGCGGGCTTTGCAGGCGGTTCCGGGGTTGGAGAGGAGGAATTTGACGCTGAGTGCGAGGCTTAGTGAGTTGACGGGGAAGAACCCGACTAGGGATATCAAGGTAGCGACCATGGTTAATGAGGAGAGAGGGTCGGCGAGGAGAACGGTGGAGAGTGAGGAAATGAGACCGACCGCCGAGGATCTTGTGTGCATCTCTGACTTGATGTTGGACGGTGGAACGTCGAGGGTTTGATAAGTTGATCAGGTCAACTTTACTTGAAGCTGGATATGAAGGTGTAGGATGTTAGGATAATTCAGCTCCACTTGGATTAATGAGATAATATACAAGAGGCATTTGTACATATCTTATTTTTCACTAGAGTTTTAATATTATCTCTCTACTTCTAACCTATCCCATATATCCTTTGACGAAAGTAATGTGCTTATGACACTTGCACAGCCCACAACCGAAGGTCCGGTAGATATCCAACCCGTTACATGGCCAGGAATAAGCAGATCAAAGCAATCTGCAACGAGTCTTCTTCGAGTACGATGCTTTTCTGCAGCCGCAGCAGCCGCTCTGTCCCCTCTCGTTTCTTCCCCTTTCCTGTTCACACCCTTGACAATTGGACTGGCCCCCCCATTGACCTTCTCGCCTACCCTCACAGCCTTCTTCCCCGCCTCTTTCTTCCCCCCACCCCCGCTCCTCAGCTCCACCCAACCCCCAAAAATCGAAAACACCAACGAGTAAAACCAAAACCTGTTCGCCTCAAGCATACACACATCCGCCCAAGGCGTAGGCCACACACCTATTGCATCTAACTATTTCCATCTCAGCATAGTTCTCCTCAACAGTTGACACATCCAACTCCCAACATCAGGCCCTAAAATAAGGGAAAGCAAAAGACTCACAATAGTCACACTCTCCAATCCCAGATAAGCCCCCATACAACTCCACTTGCATGTCCCTAACACACCTTCCATTCCCTCTTTATCAGTAAAGCAATCATATGCTCTTGAGAAGCAATCTAAGAATCTAAAAAAGCGGAAATAACGACGTCCTTCGAGCACACATCATTAGTTTCAAATCCTGGAATTTTGGGGATGGAAAGGGAGGAAGGGTACCGAGAGCGAATTGCTTTCTTAGATGCATCCATATTTTGGCGTCTTCTTGGGTTAGAGCAAAGGCGGTAAGGATTTGACAGAGTGATTGGAGAAGGCGCAGGATTTTTTCGAGTCCGGCTGGAGATGTTAGTGGGAGTGGAATACGTGGTGTCACGTGGTTGGGATGGATCGCATGGAATGTGAGTGAAGAGGGAACAATGTACCTGCGTCGGTGGTGAAGCGGATTAGTTGGTTGAAAGTCATGATGATGTCGGTTTATTTTGAGGATGGAAGGAGGAGAATAGAGCTTTGTTGAAGAAAGACAGGTTGGCGCTTTAGATTGCGTGATGGGTGAGTGCGTGTTGATCACAGCATTCTGATACACGCGTCGGTGTTGAAAAGGGAACTTCCTAGATGCATCTCTAGGTGAGGGGTTTGAAGAGATTTGGCTATATATGTCGAGATTATAGATCTTCAATATTAGTAGTAGCTGAGGGTTGACATGTGCTGGCATGAAAGACTTTTTGATATGTTCCTAGGGCCAAATCGCTTAGGCGCAATCGCTATCAAATAGGAGATAGGGGCACCTTACGTTCCTGAGCATACGAATGAACGAGGCTTGAACTGAGTTTTTGTTCTCGTCATACAAACACACAGGTGAAGACCAGGCTAAGTTTCAGCGTTATATGAAATGGAGCTAAGCTCTACCTGAATTTTGCTATCACATGGGCGAGAGATGCAGGAGAACTAAGGAGGAAGGACTGGAAGGACTGATTCCATCTCATTTAATGTCAAATTTTATGTCTTTTGATGAACGCCGGTAACGTAAGGAAACCCGTGCTTAATAGCAATAAATACAATAGGTTTCGCTTCCTATAAACAATCTACACTCATTCTACCATCTATTGCCCAGGTGCCACCAGATTTCCCTGTCTTGCCGCGTCATGATCCCAACCACCAGCCAATGCTGATCCTCCATTTTCCTTTGCGTACGCTTGCATCCGAGCCTCCAATTCTGGCCGGAAATGTCTAATGAGTCCTTGAATAGGCCAAGCAAAAGCTTCACCGAGAGCTAATCACAGATCAGTATCAAAGTGTCAAAAGAATGGGTGCCAAGACTTACCGCAGATTGTATGACCCTCGACTTGCTTTGTAAGCTCTTGCAACATATCAATCTCCCTCTCTCTTGCTTGCCCCTTCTCGAATCTCTTCATGATCTGCTCTGTCCACTTGCTACCCTCTCGGCAAGGTGTACATTGGCCACAAGACTCGTGTCTGTAGAAATGACTCAATCTTGAGATAGCTCGAACGACATCAGTGCTCTTATCCATCACAATGACCGCTGCAGTGCCAAGACCCGACTGACTGTCCTTCAAAGCATCGAAGTCCATCAGCTGCTCGTCACATATGGCCTTTGGCAAAATGGGTGTCGATGATCCTCCTGGAATAATAGCCTTCAAGTTATCCCAACCTCCACGAACACCTCCGCAGTGCTTGTCAATCAGCTCCCGTAGAGGAATACTCATCTCTTCTTCAACAGTACATGGGTTGTTGACGTGGCCAGAGATACAGAAGAGCTTTGTGCCCGCATTACGTTCCCGTCCAAATCCAGCAAACCAAGAGCCCCCTCTTCTGCAGATCGTTGGTGCCACTGCAATAGTTTCTACGTTCGCGACCGTTGAGGGGCATCCGAAGAGACCTACCGCAGCGGGGAACGGAGGCTTCAAACGGGGCTTGCCAGGTTTGCCTTCTAAGGACTCGATGAGGGAAGTCTCCTCACCGCATACATATGCGCCCATTCCACGGTGAATGAAGACATCGAAATCGTAACCGCTTCCACAAGCATTCTTACCAATCAATCCATCTTTGTATGCCTCCTGAATTGCTCGTTGTAGAACCGTAGCTTCATGGTAGAACTCGCCACGAATGTAGATATATGCAGCTGTGCAATTCATTGCTCGGCCGGCAACCAGACATCCTTCAATAAGCTTGTGCGGATCCTTTCGCATGATCTCTCGGTCCTTGCAGGTTCCAGGTTCACCCTCATCAGCGTTGACAACCAAGTATCGTGGCTTCGTATCCTTATCCCAGTCCTTGAAATTCATGAATGACTACCATAGATTAGCATTGTCTGTGTGCAGCTCTGTGGACGGAAACATACCCATTTCATACCGGACGGGAATCCAGCGCCACCACGTCCTCGAAGACCGGAAGCCTTGATTTCAGAAATGATCTGAACCCAATATCAGTTTCCTTTTCGTAGATATAACTAGACTCAATTACATACCCAATCATGCCCTTTAAGAAGAATTTCCTTCGTCTTGTACCAATCGCCATACTTTTTCGCACTCTTCAGATCCGCCCCATGGTGTCCATAAAGATTCTGAAAGATCCTATCCTGGTCCTTCAAGCCACCATATACACGCTTTGGTGGGGGAGCATCTTGGACTGTGGCAAGTCCACGACTTTGCTGGACCGAGCTAGGTGATCGAGAAACGGCCGAAGCTGTCGAAGGAAGGACACGGGCAGACAGTGAGGATACGGCCTTCGTTGAGGGCGCGTGTCGCGGTAGCATTGTGACAATTAGTTGTGCTCAATGGAGCGAAATGTCGAAGGACGAGGCGTTGGAGGTCTGAATAATTTAAGTTGTAGAGGGGATCTTGTAAGTCATCGTTGATTCGAATGCGATGATTGGTCAAAGAGCTTTGGTGCATTTTCTATGTGCTGAAGCGATAATTGTACTACTAGTAGTAGTCCGAATATGAAGCTCTCGGCTTCGAACTTACATACATCTATTGTATAAAGAATACGATCCGAAAATCGTATGAATGATCTTTTCCAAGACAGGAGTAAGCGGCATTAGCTCGAGAGGATGCCCATTCTGATTGTCTTTGCTATACATCTAGGTATCTCGACTTACTTCACAGTCATTGACTCCAGCCAGAAATCTACCAACTGCAACCCGAGACCGACTTCACCATGTCCTCCTCTAAACGCGCATCCACCATGCCAGCCGCTCCTAAACCCCCTACCTCTCTAGCATCCAGCCTGGTCATCGCAGATAATGCTTCTCTTACTGGGTCTTATCGTATCACACTCGGAGCCAATTCCGTTGTACACCCACGTACCAAACTTAACTCAACATATGGTCCAATTACAATCGGTAATAATTGCATTATCAGCGAGCGAAGCTTGGTCGGCCTCCAGAGCTCAGCTGACAATGAAGGAGAGGGTGTTATTCTTGAAAACGGTGTCTTGGTTGAGGTAGGGGCAGTCGTAGAGGCCAGTAGTGTTGGAGAAGGGTGCGTTATCGAGGTCAACGCGAAGGTTGGGAAAGGCGCAATTATTGGCAAGGTATATATCAAGTAGTCGTAAATAACGCTGCCGTGCTGATGGATCGAAATAGCATTGTAGGATAGGACCCTTGTGCGAGGTGGCTGCAGGGGAATCAGTTCCCGACTTTACGGTTATCTATGGGAATGGGATGAGGAGACTGGACAACAGTGGTGTTGAGGATCTGAAAATCAAGATGGTTGGACGACAAGTCGATGTTTTGAGGAAGCTTATACCCAGCAATCTAGCAAAATTCCAATGATTAAGACTTGTATGCATTTTGATATTGACTCTTTGTTTTAGATAACCATTGCCGAGTTGCCAAAGCAGCAGCAAGCTCTCATTGTGGTACATTTCTTATCATGTCTGTAAACTCCCACATACGCCAGCCTCCAACTCAAAAAAAAAAAAAAAGCCGTCAAAGGCTATCCATAATCAAATATAGTACAAGCCCCACAAATTCTCCACTTCTTAATTCACTTGACCGC